>Ga0070731_10000322_pt1 | contig 73157 bp, 89 predicted proteins | sample Coa_R1_2_FD_66448 | JGI IMG/M metagenome (GOLD analysis project Ga0070731, IMG submission 66448) | Surface soil microbial communities from Centralia Pennsylvania, which are recovering from an underground coalmine fire - Coalmine... | ecosystem: Environmental > Terrestrial > Soil > Unclassified ... | reverse complement strand
CTTGTTCTTTTAAACAAGCGATAAATGTATCGGCTATTTTTTTTCTAAATTTTTCTGTCTCAATATTCTCAGTTTTTTCAGGAGATTTTTGCTTTTTAGGCAATTCAGTTTTTTTTTCAACAACTTTTTTAGGCGATTTTTTTGGAGATTTTAGTTTTCTTGGATAACCGCTCTTTTGAGTAATTTCTTCGCCTTTTTTGAATTTTGTAATCGTGCCCCCTAAAACTGTTTTAAGTTTTTCAATAGTCTCAGTATCCCCGATAATAACTTGACCATCCACGTTTAGAGACACTTTTCCTTTTTTATTTTCTTCAGTATCTTCAACGCAATTTCCTGTAAAAACATCGCAAACTTTATTAGGATCACACTTAGTATAATTTCCTAATTTTTTCATTTTACTAGATGCACATTTTTTATGTTTTTCACCGGTTTTTGAAGGTTTTAATTTTTTACTTTTCTTTTTTGGAGAGATTTTTTTTGGAGAAATTTTCTTTGGCGAGATTTTTTTTGGAGAAACGTTTTTTTTTGATGAAATTTTAAATTTTTCAACATTTTTATCAAAAAACGTATCAAGCTCATCTCCTAACATCATAGCGCCGCTATTAGTTGATAAATCATCGAATAAACCATATATTTCTGCATATGTAAAGCAATATTCATCTTTTTTAGAAACTTTACTATTTTTTAAAACAAAATCCATATCTTCTTCAGAAGCACGAAATTTTTCTTGTTTGGCAAAATCAGAAAATAATTCATACAATTTTTTATGGCTCAAACAATAATCCTTTTTTGGGGAAACTTTTACTTTCTTTTTCTTCGGAGAAACTTTCGTTTTAATCTTTATTTTTTCAGGAAGTTTGGTGGGAACTTCAATCTCTTCTCCCCAGTGATTTATATGAGCTTTAATATCTCTTTTTCTTCCAATTAAACGATATTTTTCATTTTCCTCATATTCATCTCCATATTCGTCTTTTAAAGCTTGTAATTCTTTAGTAATACGAGGTTTGCCATTTTTATTTTTGGCATTAAATTTACCCGTTTTTGTATTGCAATATTTGTCCTTAAATAATTCTCGGTTTTCGCACTTTAGCGATTCGAGAATTCCAGCAAAAGTAGTCGGAGATTTTTTTGGAGAAACTTTTTTCTTCTTTTCTTTTTTAGGGGATTTTTTCTTTTCCTTTTTCTCTTTTTTTGGAGAAACTTTTTTCTTTTTCTCTTTTTTAGGTGATTTTTTAGGTGAAGGACTTCCACCTGCTCTTAAATTTGCCAATTCCGTTCTAAGTTGGGCAACCGTGGCTATTTTAGCGCCACCGATTTTTTTTGTTATTTGATATTTTGTCAAACTTTCATAAGCAGGAAATTTTTGCAAATTTTCAACTACTTTATCGGCTGTCATTTTTTCCAAACCTGAAACTCGTATTCCTTTTGATTTAACGACAATTTCTGTTGGACTTTTAACTTTCCCTATTTTTATAGAACCTCCAGTAAATTTACGAGCATCATCGTCAAGTATCGCTCTTATTAAATCTCCTTTTTTTGGTTGAGCACTTTTTTCAGATTTTTTGATAGTCGATTTATCGATGCCTCTTTCAGCGATTATTTTTTTGAGTTCTGGAATATGCATACCTTGATAAGTTTTAGTTATGGTAAGTTCTTTCTTAGGCGAAATATTTTTCTTTGGCGGCATTTTTTTACTCAAAATTTTTCTCAAATTTTATTTTACCCAAAGATAATTATTTTATTTATTAACAATTATTAATAAATAAAAAATTAAATTTTTCTGCGATTTTAATAATTTAATTTCTTAAAAAATGACAGATAACACGAATGTTGTCGCAATTACTCGAATGATTCCACCTATTGGAACAAATTTAACTATACCAAATAATTGGACTATTCCCCCAACAGCTGGTGGAATAGCTTATGATTCTTCTACGCAATCTTTATGTGTAGCAAATTCGACAGGTTGGGTCCCTGTTGGAACAGGCGCTTCAACAGGGAGCACTGGAAATACAGGCCCAACCGGCCCTACTGGAAGTACGGGTCCCACTGGAATGATGGGAATGGCCGCTTCAACAGGAGCTACTGGAAATACAGGTTCTACAGGACAAACAGGATCAACCGGAGTTATAGGGCCTACCGGAAATACTGGTCCTACTGGTTTTACGGGATTTACTGGGGTAACAGGCGCAACTGGAAATATAGGGCCTACTGGAAATACCGGTCCCACTGGTTTTACAGGATTTACCGGTTATACAGGGGTAACAGGTCCCACTGGAAATACTGGCCCAACTGGTTTTACGGGGCCTACAGGAACATTTGGCGTAAATGCTTGGTTAATTACTGGCAATACTGGAACGACTCAACCCACTAATTATATTGGAACAAACGATAATAATTCTTTTTTAATTGTTACGAATCATAATACGACAGGTGGTACACGTTTTACCACAAAAGGACAAATTGAAACTTTAGATACTGGACATTCTGTTTTCTTAGGAGAATTTGCAGGAGCTAATCAAAATATGAATGTCACTGGTCAAAATGTTTTTATTGGTTATCAAGCGGGACAACAAAATACTACTGGGATGAATAATATAGCAATAGGAGCCGGAGCTTTGGAATCAAATACAACAGGCGTAAATTGTATAGCCATAGGCGTTGGTTCTATGGGAAATCCAAGCAGCGCGGGCACTAATAACGTAGGTATTGGATTTGATACTTTAGTAAATAATATTGGTAATAGTTGCATAGCTATAGGTACTGAATCTCAAAGTAATAATATTGATGGAATTTCTAATGTATCTATAGGCGTTCTTTCTCTTTCTAATAATGTTCATGGATTAGGAAATACATGTGTAGGAGGGGCTACACTCGTAAATAGTACTGCAAATTTTCTTACGGCTGTTGGTTATGGAGCTCTTGGTGCTAATACAAGTGCCGTAAATGGTTCTGCATTTGGGGCACTTGCCTTAACAAATAATACTTTAGGCCACGATTGTAGCGCATTTGGTTACCAATCTCAAGGAAATAATACAACAGGAATAAATAACACTAGTTTTGGAAGTAATTCTTTAGGTACAAATGCGACAGGAGTAAATAATGTAGCTATAGGAAATAATGCGGCTCTTCTTTGTGTGGCTCCTTCAAATTGTATTCATATAGGCAATACAGGCGCACTTTTAGATAATAATCAAATTAGAATAGGTGCTCCAGGTCTTCAAACTGCATGTAATATAGCAGGAATTTTTGGAACAACTGTCGGAGGCACAAATAATTCAGTTATAATTGATAATGCAGGTAATTTAGGTACAATTTCTTCATCTGAAAAAACTAAACAAAATATTGTAAAAATGGGCGATAAAAGTTCGGGAATTATGAAATTAGAAGCGGTAAATTTTACCAGAAAACTTGATCCAACAGATTTTTTGCAATGGGGATTTCTCGCTGAAAAAACAATGAAAATTGCACCTGATTTTGTAAATTTAGATGCAGCAGGAGATCCTCATTCAATAAGATATCATGATATGATTGCCCCTATAATTAATGAAATGCAAAAACTTGAAAAACGTATTTACGAGCTAGAAAATAGGCTACAAAAGACATTTTAATTCAAAAAATATATTTCCATAAAAAATAGTAAAATAAATATTTATTTTTCACATTTTCAATGTGAAAAATATTTTTTTAGTAATATTTATCAAAAACATTTTTAAAACAAATATAATAGGAAAAATTATGTTATTTTTAATTCATATAACGGAAAATTTTTAATTTTTTTAAAGTTTTCTTTAGAATTTTTATAATGCAGATCGATAGTATTTTTTGATATAAATGTTTGGTTTTCTTCGTTTAAAATTAAAGTTTTTACGCTTACAATGGGATCTGGAAAATTATATTTATCTTCTTCTAAACTTTCCCAAAAATTCGAGCCTTCCGTAAAAATAATTACGCTTTTACCATTTTTTAAAATATGTTTTAAAGCTAAAGTATTTCCATAAATAACTGTGTAAAGATTGCATCCTGCAAACCATATAATATCAAAATTATGTAATATATTTTCTTCTCCCATTAAATCATTGGGAAATCTTCCTTTTATTGTTTTTAAAATAAATATTTTTCCATTATCCAAAATTTCAATTTTATCTGAATTATTAGTCCTTCTACCGTCATTAATAAATACTATATCGTAAATCATTCTGTTTTTATAAAATCTATCTAGCTCAGAAATTACTATTTTTTTACCTTTTTTAAAATCTTGTCCACTATTATCGGAACATATTACCAATATTTTTTTTGTAAATTCTTGTTTTACATTTTCTTTCGCAGTGTTAAAATCTATATTATTTTCGTTTGCAACTTTGTTAATACTATTATTAATATTTTCTATATTTGTATTAAAATTTAAGGCTAATCTTTCTAAAATATCCATAAAAATAAATGCAATTTAATAATTTATTTTATTAAATTAATTAATATTTTAAAAATAATTAATCTTTAAAAATTAAGCAAATTATTTTAAAAGTTAAATCTAAGTATTTTTTATTAAAAATATGGACAATCATGAATATATCTATGTTTTAAGATTAAATAATAATAAATATTATATTGGTAAAACAAATCATATTTTGAGCAGATTAAACGATCATTTTACGTGTTCGGAAAAATCTTCTGAATGGGTTAAAAAACATGGTGTAATAAAATTAGTTGAAATTTGTGAAGTTATTAATCAATTTCAAGAGGATACAAAAACTTTAGAATATATGAATAAATATTCGATCGATAACGTAAGAGGCGGTTCTTTTTGTAATATTTATTTAAATGAAACAGAGATATTTAATATTAAAAAACAATTGAGGTCCGCCAATGATTTGTGTTTTAAATGTGGAAAGGCTGGCCATTTTGCTAAAAATTGTAAAAATATAAAACCTGTAAAAAAATCTTTAAATTCAGAAATTTTATTAGAAAATAAAATTCAAGTTGAAATTCAATCCACAACTTTTTGGGATAATATGATTAATACAATATCTAATTATTTTGATGAAAATACAACGAAAGTGATATGTCAAGATACTGAAATAGAAAATAAATTAGAAAATAAATTAGAAAATAAATTATTTTGCGATAGATGTGGAAGAAATACGCATAATATAAATAATTGTTACGCTAATTCACATTTAAAAGGACATTTTATAAAATAAGAAAAAATATAAATTTAATTAAAAAATTTTTCTTTTAAAAATTTAATTTTTTTATTAAAATTAAAAATTTTATTTTGAAAATAAAAATCATGAATTCTCAAGATATGTCATTTAATCCAGGCGAAAATTTTATAAGTATTTCGGACGCCTCTACTATGCTTAAAAAACAATTATTTTCTAATGAAAGGCCATACACAGCTGCTGTTATTAAATCAAATAACGCACTAGTAAGTGAATGGCATGAAAAAGTATTAAAAAAAATATGTAATAAAAAAAGTGCTATTCAAGCACAAAATGTATGGCCAGAATGGCAATATTTTTATGTTGGAAAGACCCTGCCTCAATTCATTGAAGCTCTAAATAACGGTTTTGTGATGAGAGCTTCAGAAAGAGTTATTGATTATTGGACAGATATTTTTAAAAATTGTTCTATCGAAGAATTAATAGGAATGGGAGCGCCTCTAGTCGGATATGGTTGGAAAATAATAAATGACGAAAATTATATACAAAAATGTTTAGATAGATGGGAATTTGTTTATAGTAAATCAGATGATCCTCTTCAATGGAGAAAACTCGCCAATTCATACCCGAGGCTATGGTCATCCGAAGCGGCGAGTATCTACTGGTCTCCTGAAGAACTGCAAGAAATTACCGAAAAAGTTCAAACTGTTTTAAAAATTGCTATAACTCCTGACTAAAAATTAATTTTTATCTATATTTTTTCACGTATTTATTACGTGAAAAAATAAATATAGTTAAGTTAATATCAAAATGCTTCATTTAAAATATTTATAATTTTTACTTTTTTGGCAGTTTTTATTTGGTCAAATTTTAATTTCTTTTACTTTTTGGCGCTTTACTTCTAAATATTTATCTAAATTTTCTTTAACGTATTTATTTTCTGTGAAAAATTTGTATAATTTACATAATTTATTTTCGGAATTATCCATTCTGTTTTTTTGATTATGATACCACGTTCCCAAATTCACGTTTTCATATAGTTCTTTATGTGATGGCACTTTTTTATTTTCATTACAATATTTAAACAATAATTGTGCTAATTGATCGAATGTTAATTTCTTTTTGTCTTTATTTTTGGTTTTAATTTCTAAATTTCGAATTAAATCCTCTTTGACATATTTATTTTCCGATAAAATTATGAACATTTTATTTTCAGAATCGTCGATTTTCTCTTTTTGATGCCTATACCATGTTCCTAAATTTATATTTTTATATGTTTCCTTACGCAATGGCATTTTTTTATTTTTATTACAATATTTAAATAATAATTTTTTTGATTGCTCAAATGTTAATTTATTTTTGTTTTTATTTTTGTTCTTTGCTGCTAAATATTTATCCAGTTTTTCTTTAACGTATTTATTTTCTGCTAAAATTTTGTATAATTTACCTTCGGAATCACTAATTTTATTTTTTTGGTTTTTGTACCACATTGCCAAATTCACATTTTCATATTGCTCTTTATCTTGCGGAAATTTTTTATTCTCATCACAATATTTAAATAATAATTCCTTCGATTGATCAAATGTTAGTTTATTTTTATCTTTATTCTTAACTTCCAAATATCGATATAAATCTTTTTTAACATATTTATTTTTTAATAAAATTATGTAATATTTATTTTCAGAATTATTAATTTTCTTTTTTTGATTGTGATACCAGATTCCTAAGTTCATATTTTCGTATTGTTCTTCTCGTGGTGGTATTTTTTTATTTTCATTGCAATATTTAAACAGCAATTGCCTCGATTGATCAAATGTTAATTTCTTTTTATCTTTATTTTTGTTTTTAACTTCCAAATATTGTATTAAATCCTTTTTTACATATTTATTTTTTGATAAAATTATACAAATATTACTGTTATAATTACTGATTTTTGCTTTTTGGTTAGTATACCACATTCCCAAATTCATATTTTCATATCTCTCTTTATGCAATGGTATTTTTTTATTTTCGTTACAATATTTAAATAATAGTTGCTTTGATTGATCGAATGTTAACTTATTATTTTTAGCTTCTAAATATCTATCAATATCCTCTTTGACATACTTATTTTTTGATAAAATTTCATAAAAATTGTTCGAATTATTGACTTTTAATTTTTGACCCTGATACCATATTCCTAAATTTACATTTCCATATTTTTCTCTAAATGGTGGTGTTTTTTTATTTTCTTCACAATATTTAAACAATAATTCTTTCCATTCGTTAAAATTTAATCTTAAATTATTTCCCATGCTATCGTATATTATTTCAAACCTTAATTCACAATCTTTATCATTTTCTACCATTTTTGTTATATTTAGATAGCCTCCTTCTACACGATTGATATACGATTGTTTTATTCTTTTATCGTTACTCGCTAATATTTTCATAAAATTTGTTATATTTTTTTCATCTTCTGTTAAAGAAAAAGGTAATATTACATTTGCTATAGTTTTTAGCGGATGTAATCTTAACGCTCTTCCAATTATTTGAATAACTGTTGTTTTTGAACTTGATAAATGTAAGAAACATACTCCTTTCGTGATTGCACTATCGAAGCCTTCGCATAATACTTTGACATTAACTAAAAATGGAATATTTCCATCGTTGTATCTTTTTAATATTTCTTTTCTATCTTTTTTATTAGTTTCACAATCAATATATTCAGCACTTTTAGATTGTAATTTATTAAATAATTCCGTAATTTGCTTACCTTCTGATCGAGAATTACAATATACAATTATATTTCTATAATTTTGCAATAAATATTGGCAAATATTAGTATTATCCGGATTATTTGAAAAAACAGGTATATGAATAGTATAATCTGTTAAATAATTTTGATCGATCATTTCTCTAATATCCTTTTTGTAAAAATCAAATCCGTTAATTTCATCAATTGTAGCGGACAAATAAACATTATTATTATACTTAGAAAATTTTCTTATTGTTGCCAAGTAATTTTTATCCTTTCCTCCAATCTCAATTTCATCCAAACTATAAATTTCTGGTTTATATATATGGTGTGCTTCATCTATATAAATTTTATCAAACGATTTTATGAAAGACAAAATATGTTCTACACTATTATAAACACAAATCGTGATGTTTTTATTCTTATCAAAAAAATTATTTCCATCTCCGATTAATTGTATATTTTTCAGTAATTTACGGTCATGTTTAATAATTTCATCGCATAATTGGTCCATTAATATTATTCTTGGTACCAATATTAAGTATTTACAATTTTCTTCAAACGAATGTATCATAATTACATTTTTACCTGTACCTGTAGGCAAACATATGATAACATTTTTATCACTATTTTGAATCAATTCTATGCATTCTTTTTGATAATCCCTTAATATAATTTTTTGTTTAATTTCTTCTTCTAATAATTTTTCTTCCAACACTTTTCGGCAATAATCTAATAACTCTGCCCGGTCGTAAAGTTTGTCAATAAATAATTTTTGTTTATCCCTTAAATTTGCAGATAATTGCGAATCTGTATTGCGAGCGATGATCATCTTTTTCCATTTAATATTTAGACCATTTTCATCTAAACAAATATTACTGCCAAAAAATGTACTTATTTCTTGCCAAGTCAAATTGTTTTTCCTTAATTTACACTGTACTATCGTGTCAATCATATTAGACAAATCTATACCCGTATCATTTTTACTCATATGATTTTGCTCTTTAAAATCAGGAGAAATGTCGTTATATTCTAAAAAATTTTGTCCGGTCTCTTCAAATAATTTAACACAACAATAATATTCAAAGATTTTAGCTAACTGATAATTATCAGGCTGTTCGACAAGAGAATTTTTTAAATCGAAAAAACGTTCATAAATAAGAGTTTTATATCGAATGATAGAATCCATAAGCTGGAGATATTATGTTTGGAAAAATTTATTTTAATATATATCGTATTTCAATTTTATAAAATTTGTATTTAATTTATATTTTCTAATTAAATGTAAATTGTACTTATTTTTCACATATTTAGTGTGAAAAATATTTATTTTGAAAAAATAAAATGAATTATTTATTTCCAAACCCACGGATTATTATTTTTTTCTAAAGGTAAAGTATACGGTAAAGGGTAAGAATAATTTTTATTTTCATCTGGTAAAAATAATACTCCGATTTCATAATGACGAATAAAAAGTTGAGTATTATCTTTCTGTAGTTGACCCCACGCAGCCGTAGACAAATTAGAGCTGGTTAATAAAAACCAAGCTAAATCACTGTCTTTTTCTCTTGTATAACTTTTAATGTGAGGGGTGATATTATTTCTCTCAAAACTTGAATTATATTCATAAAATAATGGCTTTAAAAATTGTTTTAAATTTACTTTTGGAAAACATAAAGAACTACCTGCTTTATACCCATCAATAGAGTTTTTTACAAAATTAACTGTTGGCCAAACAATTTTTATATTTTCTTCAATATTATTATTTATATTTTCTCCACAAAAAGATCGTTGTATCTCTTTTAACCATGATTCTGAAAGTGAACCTATTGAAGAAATTTGTGCTAGTATACTCGAATTTTTAAATTTAGGATGCAATTCATATTTATCTAAAATTTTTCTAACCTTTAAATGCCCATAATTATTCAAATTATCTTTATTATGATAACCGGGAACAGATGTTATTAAAACGATTTTTACGTCATTAAAAGAATAATTATTTAAAAAATCAGCATTTAAATCCAATCTTGTTAAATAATCGTGCAAAGTATATTTAAAATCCATGGCTAATTCTGATTTTACAACTTCATTATCTTCATTTATTTTCGGAAAATCTTGCACCCACAATCCTTGAGTTTTTCTATCATAATCAATTTCAAGTAGATTCGCTGTAGAAACGACAATTCTTAAAAAATTATCGTATTTAACGATAATAATTTTACCGTGACATAATCCGTAAGATATAGGTAAATATGCTCTTTTTAAGTGTATGTTATTTTCTTTTGAAAGTGCTGACTTTCCTGCTTTAGCAGGAAAGTCTGTATTAATTTTTTTAGTATCTAAATTTGGATGGCTATGCACTATCATAACAGGAATATTTTTAAGAATAGGAAAAGTTTTTATTAACCATTCAACATCCACCATATAAGTAGTAAATATAATACTTTTTGCATCGTTTGTAATAATTTGATGAAGGGAAATTGTGTTTGTAGAATTATATTCTTTAATAAAATTAAGTCGGAATGATAATTGAGGATCGATAAAATCTGTATTTTTATTTTTTAAAACGACGACTTCTTTTTTATTTTCCAAAGTAATATTTTCTTTTTTTTCAAAAAATTTTGAAAGATATTCATATATTTTTGGTGGTTTTATTAATTTTTCGTTGTAGACAAAAAATATTTCAGTCATTTATCATTTTACAAAAATTATAATGAATAAATTTCAGTTTTTATATGTTTTTTCAAACTTAGAAGTTTGAAAAAATTATTATTGAATAGAAAAAAATTTTTATTAAATTCCTCCTGCTATTTTTCTATTTGATTCTGTTAATTTAGATTTATTATATCTTAAATTTAAAGGAAAAAAATGGGAAGATAAGCGTTGAATTTTAAGTTTATTCCCTCCAAGAATATTTCCATTTAAAGCCACAAGAGCGATTCCAGCATCTACAGACGTTTTAAATTTAACATATACACCATTTATTTCACAATTGATGTCCTCGTATCCTTTAAAAGTTTTAAATATTTCGTGTATTTCTGATCTACGTATATCGTCTGGAAAATTTTTAATAAATAAAACATTTCCTGATTCGCTGGTTAAAATAGGTCTATTATCCAAATCTTTAAAAACTTTGTGTTGTTTTTCGTGATACTTATTAATATTATCCAATTCTTCATTTAATTCATCAAATATTTTTTGCTGTTTTTCTGTAAGAATATTTTTTCTTTTACGAGGAAAAGGAAGCTCTTTGTCCAGCGAAACTTTATATTTTTCCCTAGGAAAATTATTTTTTCTATTTGGAAAATTTTTATATTTTTTAACATTATTTTTTCCTTTAGGTAAGAATTTTGCTTCCTCGAAAAAAGACCTAGTCTGTGGCAAAAAATCCATAGAATTATTATCTATAGGTCGACGAATTTCGAAATATTTAATCTCTTCAAGATGAGTTATTTGACTAGTACCATCATGACTATTTTCGCAAGTAATAGTTACGTTTTTTGCGTCTTGAATGATAATTCTAAACATTTTATAAGAGGTCGAATAATTTATTATTTTTTAAAATAATAAATTTCAATTTTTCAAAAAAATATTTTTGAGATAAAATCTCAAAAATAAATGTAATTTAACAATTTATTTTATTTTTAATTTTTTCAAAAATTTATTTTATTTTTAATTTACTTTATTTCACAAATTACGCCTGCAATTTTTTTACCTAATTCTGTTAATATAGGTTTAGGAACAGTATTTAAAGGTCTTAATTCTTGCCCATACGTTCTCGGATTTTTAGAAAATAATTTAATTTTAATGGGCCAATGACTGGTAGTTCTTAACTCTTCTAAAGCCTTTCTTTTTTTATTTATCATAGCCGGAGTAGCTAAACCTGTAGGTAACATACAAACATAAGAAATACATCGTATATTAGGTTTCAATCTCTCTTTCATAGCCTCTTGTCCACAATGAATCGTGCAAGAATTCCAAAGAACCATGGACCCTTTTGGACACTTAATTCTATACAATTTACATCCCAAATCCGTATAAGCCTTGATATGTTCTTCAGATAATTTGAACCAATTAGATTTATCTGTAATATTAAATTTTTTAGCGGTAGTTTGGTGATATTTATGACTTCCTTCTAAAAAAATTAAAGTCGCATCTCCATCGTTAATATCACAGGCAGTTACCCAACTTTGTATACAAAAAAAATTATTAGTATTCGTAAAACTCTGATCGGTATGTAACCAATTTCTACCGTGATACCACCCTTATTTGTTTTTTCTGGAGGTAAATGAATACTAGCTCCATCAAAAGACGTTAAAACCTCTTCTTTATTCCATAATTTTTGAAAAACATTTACAACTTTAGGATTTTGTCTCACATCCCAAAGCCACTGAGCGTGTCCAATACTATTATGTAAATAAAAGCCGAAGGCTTTTATTTACGGGTTTTATTAGGCTGCAGCCTAATAAAACCTTTCCCTGGGTCTGCATTAACATAGAATGAAGTGTAAATAGATCGGAAAATTGCCTCCAAGATTTTTCATTATTTCTAGAAATGGGTATATCCCACTGACCTGTTAAATGTTCTAAAAATTCCCACATTCCATCATACATATTTTTACATTCTTCTTCATTTAATAAATTCGGTATAATAGCAACACCTTTATCTCTCAATTTAGATTCCAAATTATCAATATCTGTAACATATTCTTCGTATTTATATGTGGTTAAAATATTAAATTTTTTATTTAAAGATTTTTCTTCTATTTTATTTTTCGATAATTCTTTATATATTTTTTCAGAATTTAATTTTTTTCCATCACGAATAAAAATAATCTCTTGAGACATTCTTGCGAAATTGAATAAATTTTATTTTATAATTTTCATTTTTATTTTTGTAATCTTATTTTTTATAATCCTTAATTTTTATAATTTTTTATTTGCTTATTATAAAGGGAAATGTCAAATTTTAGTGAAGCTCTCGATGAAAAATATTTGTTACATATCGCAAATTCTCTAAAAATAGGATTATTAGATGCTTCTTTAATTATGGATAATTGTATTAAACAAGTTTCAGCCATTTTAAATATAGATTATTCAATTATTTATAATACACTTTTTACTGTAAAATATTTAAAAAAATGTTTATTAGAAGAAGAGGTTTGCGATAAATTAACAGTAAATGAATGTATAAATTCTTGTAATTGTTTTATTCTTGAACCTTATGGATGCATATCAAAAAAAATTAAAGATGTTGACTTAATTAACGAAGATCCAGATAAATATATTTTAACTCATTTAGGAAAAACAGAAGATTTAAAGAAAATGGTAAATATCGCCGCCTATCTATATCATAATTATGATGCTGGAGGATTATCAGATAATTCATTCGACGCTCTCGAATATCATTTAAGAAAAAGAGAAAAAATAAAAGAAAGAATGTATGATAAAATAGGAGCTTTACCTGTTGAAAAAATTAGAACAAAATTACTTTATGAAATGCCGTCTTTAAATAAAAGAAAGCCTGGAACAATGGAAACTGTTAGATTTTTATTGCAATTTAAAATAATAATTTCTAAACCTAGTTTAAATTGCGCTTGGTCTTTAAAATTAGATGGAGTAAGCGGAATGATAATTTATGAAAATAATAATTTATTAATTATGAATATTCGAGGAACGGGTATAATAGGTGGAGATATTACCTATTTAAAAGATTATATAAAATTACCGAAAAAAATTAATGCTAAATCTATGGTCGTTAGAGGAGAGTTTATAATTTCAAAAGATATTTGGAATAAAAAATATAAAGGGTCTTATGCAAATGCCAGGTCATTTGTAAGCGCAAAAATAAATTCAGGGTTTATAACTGAAGCGCTACACGATGTTGATTTTGTAGCTTATGAAATTAAAAAATTAGAAAATAATAAAAATGTTCCAATGCCATCTCAACAATTTAAAATACTGGAAAGTGAAGGTTTTAGCGTTGTAGAAAATGGTATTTTTATAGAGCCTACCCTCTTTGAAATAATGGAGAATTGTAAGAAAAAAAGAGAAGAATCAAAATATTATATAGATGGATTAGTTTTATCGGTAGATGAACCTTATCCTGCCGCTATTCCAATTTCTGAAAGTAATAATATTGTAGCACAAAATCCTAATAGATCTGTCGCATTTAAAATGCAATTTGAAGAACAAGTTAGGTCTACTGAAGTAATTAATGTTGAATGGAATATAAGTAGATATGGACGATATGTTCCCGTAGTTATTTATAAAAGTGTTTATGTTGATGGCATTAGAATGACAAGGGCTACAGGTCATAATGCGAGAAAAATTAGTGATTGGAATTTAGGAAAAGGTACAAAAATAAAAGTAGTGAGATCTGGTGACGTAATTCCTCAAATAAAAGATGTAGATATAGATCCAAAAATAGTTGCTATTTTTCCTCTTGCATATGATCAAGGAGGTTACGAATATCATTGGGAAAAAGCAGATTTAGTTTTAGACGAAATTGAAACAAATAAAGAAGTATTAATAAAGAGAATAGTTCACTTTTTTTCAACTATAGAGGTACCGAGATTAAAACAAAAAACGGCAGAAAAAATGTATGAAGCGGGATTAACAACACCAGAATCTATAGTTAAATCAACGGTAAAAGATTTAATAAAAATAAAAGGGATAGGATTAAAATCTGGACAATTTTTTTATGATAAAATAAGAGAAGTTATGACGACTATTCCTCCAGATAGATTTATTGTTGCTAGCACAGTTTTTAAAAGCGGAGTTGGTCGCAAATTATTAAAAAAATTATTCAGACAAATTCCAAATATAATGGATCTATCAGAGGAACAGATTAGAAATTATTTTAAAAATCATAAATTACCTGGATTTGGTCCATCTAGAATAGATAATATTTCTAGAGGAATACCCCATTTTAGAGAATATTTAGATAGTTTTGCAAAATCAGAGATTAAAAAATCTATTGAAAATTATATAGAAAAAAATGAAAGATTGAAAAGAGACGGATATAATAGTTTAATATCTGGAAAAAAATTTGTTTTGACGCAATTTGGTTTTGTTGAAGATTACGAATTAGAGGATTATATTTATGATAATAATGGAGATTTTTCTGATACTGTAACATCAGATGTTAGCGCAGTTATTTATGGAGCGTCGACAGAGATTAGTAAAAAAATGATCGCCGCTTCAGATTTTGGAATTCCCGTTTTATCTATTCAAGAATTTTCTGAAAATTATAATGTTTTTCTTAAAAGATTCGAAAAAAATAATGAAATTGAAGAAGAGGAAGATTAAATGATATTTTTAAAATTGATATTAAAATAAAATTGTTCGTGAAAATAAATAAAAGTTTTCTTTCACAAAAAATCTAAAATGGCAGATAATTCGACAACTTCTATTAAAATTACGTATGATACAGGTTTTCCGCAAAATCCAATATTTCGTACAGCGGCTAATATTAATGAGCCTGATTTTAGTATGCATAATTTTAACGTTCCAAGAGAAAACCCATTTATAGTTAATCCATCCAATTTTAATATTCCTAATTTTGACGAAGTATTTTTTTTCTTTTGTTTAGAGACGGATAAAAATGATATTGGAAATGTTTATGTCCATTATGAAGATGAAAGGGTACCAAAATATTTAAATACGGGAGGACCTTATAGATTTGATAAAAGTATCAATAATTTGATATACGCTTCAAAAACGATACAATTAAAATGTAATCTTGTATCATTTATACAAAATAATAAATCAATATTAGAAATTGTTAGTAGAGCTATCTGTATGAACAATGAAGGCGGATATTTTGATACTTTTATTTATAGAATGCGCGTGCCAAAATATTAATTGGAAAAATTTAAATTTTTATACGTTTATGAACGTATAAAAATAAAGTATTTGAAGTATAAATTTAGTCTTTTGGTTTATTTAAATATTTAGCATAAATTGTGTCTCCTCCAGTTAATTGGCGTATTTGGCAGATATCAATCTGTTCAAAATCGTATTCAAGGACAATAAATCTTCTTTCTTGTGGCGCTGGAGCTGTATTTGTATTTTCCATTTTTCATTAAATAAAATATATTTAAGATTTATTTTTTCATTTTTATAATTTCTAATTAATTATTTTTTTTTAGAGCCGCATTTATTTTTCAGATTTTAATCTGAAAAATATTTTATTAAGAACTTATAAAAGAATGGAATTCTGAATACCCATAACAGTCGTATCTATGTTTGGCGTTGTGCTCATTGTAGGAGTAATTTTTATATTTTTTGTCCCTTCCATAATGTATTCTCTATGATTAAATCTTTCTATATCAACATCTTTTAATATTTCCAATATAGGTGAAAATGTATACAAATATTGAGATTCAAACTCTTGTCTAGGATCGTAAACATCTATAAAATGTTTACAAGTAAGTAAAACGATTCTATATTTAATAGCCGAAGGAGTTCGTTCAAATTTTTGAGATAATTCTTTAATTTTTTCATCAAAATTAGTTAAACCATCACAAAGATTAAAAATTTGAGAATTTAAAAAATAATCTTGGTCAACTGTCCATCTTCTGCCTGCACTCGGAAATTCTTTGTTTACTTTTTTATTAATATTTTCTTTTTCTACTTTTGGAATTCTTTGTTTTTTCTCTTTTTTAATATTTTCACCTAAAATATTTTCATTTTCCACTCTTTTCCTTAATTCATCTGAGACATGAAAATGTTCAGAGTTATTTTCATCGCGAATTAATTTTTCCTCGGTTAATAATTTTTTAATAGCGATATTTGTAAGATAGGAAGTTGGAGAGATATTATAATTAGCCTCTAAATATTTTTTTATATAATATCTCGTTGATCCATTCGGATTATTTTCTGCTAAAATAGCTTTAGCTATCATAATTGAAAAAGGAGGGTGGGTTTTGTACTTTTTTGCTTGTTTTTCCATAAAATTCAATATCTCAAAAATAAAAAAATATTGCAAAAATATTTTTCAATTTTTTATAAATTTATTTATTTTTAAATTTTTTTCAAAAAGATTGAAAAAAATTCAATATTTGGAATAGGAAAAATATTTGATTTGCATTTTTTCTGGCATTAAAACGCCAGAAAAAATATACTTTTTATATTTTTAATATGTATCAATTTTAGCTAAATCTTCAACAGACATATCGTAACTTTGATTTGTATTATCTGAAATTGTAAACGTAATTGTATATTTTTTAATATGTTTTAGGGTTTCAGTAAATGAAGAAATAAACTGTGGTTCAGTTATTATATATTCGAAACATTTTTCACATTTCATTTCCCTATCTTTAACTTTTGCATTTATCCAGAATTTATCATTCAAAAGTGTAAAACCAAAATAACAATTACTGATATAAAATTTTGTGGAGTTAACAATATCCAAATATATATTTTCTGGAAGACATTCCCTCATTATTTCTAATGAAACATATACTTCAGGAGGAAAAAATATTAACAAAGGTCTTTGAATTTTAAGAACTTTTTCTGTTATTTTATGCATAATATTTCGGTATAAAAATAAAAAATAATTAAATTATTTCAATTTTATTAAATAGTTTTGCTACTTTTTATGCTAGATCACATTTATTTATTATTTTCAACGAAACGAATATATCTGATAATATCAATAGGGTTATGCTCTTTATCTTTATTATGTTTATTTATAAAACTGGTCACAGATAATTTATTTATTTTTGTTTCGCTCGAAAAATGAAAAAATATTCCTAGCGCTAACAAGGGTATATTTAGATAATCTTGTGCTATAAATTTTCTAGTGAAACTAGTAATACCGCTCTTATTTTTAATATTATCGTAACCATCTATACTCTTTATTTGTTCTTCTAATTCATTATATTCTTCATCGTGTTTATCGGTCTCTCCTTCCTCAGAACTTTCTTCTTTTTCTTTTTCTACTGAAGATTCTTCTGATGATTTTTGCTCTTCAAATGATTCTTCCTCTGAAGAAGCGGATATTTCTTCTCCTTCACTCTCACTCATAAAAAATATAAATTATTTATTAATAAAAGTTAAAACTTTATTTTTAAAAAGTAATATATTTATTATTTTTAAGTTTTAAAAATGTCAGAAAATAAATATAACGTATTTAGTGAACTTGATCATCAAAATTCAGATATTATAGCACATTGTATAGATGAAAAAAATGAACCTAGCGGAGATCCCGTCGTTTTAATTAATAAATTACCTATAGAAATATTTGTAACACAAGATTTAATAAATTTTAATAAAACTCTATTTGTAGGTAAAATAGCTGCACACGGTGCATTAAAATTACCTTATAATAGTGTCACAGATGGTGACACATTTCGCTTTGAATATTGTGGATCATTTTATAACAACATAGAATTACCAAAAAGATGTTTTGTATGTCCATCACATTCTGTTACTAAAAGGCATGGTTCAATTATTATAGGGACTGTTTCTTCATATGCTGCTACATTTCGTAGGGATATAATGGCAAGTAACGATATAGCTTCGATAAATATGCATAATATGTTGCCATGGCCAGTAATGATAACAATAGATGAAAAACCTATCATTTATTTACAAGGAAATATTGATTTAGAAAATAAATATTATCATGGAGATTTAACAACTAGTCCATCGGTATATTACGATAATTTTAATATGGGAATAAAATTAGATACTATTTTTAAAGCAAAAGTCAATATAAAAAATAAAAATCCAAAAGAATCTAAAGATTCTTGGCTAGATTTGTATTCTTTTTGTATAGGTGATAAAGATCTTAGTGAAATTTTTATAGGAATGACCTCTACATTAATAGATAAAAAATTACTCACTTCCACTACTCCTGGAAAATATCCTCAAAATACAACAGGAACTTCCATTTATAGATTGGGGATGGTTGAATTAGATAAAACTGGTTCAAGAGGTAAAACAATGTCTTTAATACCGAAAAATTTTCCACCAGAAGACAAAAATAGAACAAATTTTATTTATCCAAGTCAACGATCTACCGTTCCATATGCGAGATATAAACAGTTAAGTAACGGAAATATTATTTGTTTATAAAAAACTTTTTTCAGTTAATTTAGTATTTTTATTACCTATTTAAGGTAATAAAAACTTTACTTATTTTTATTTATTTTTTATTAGGTTCTTTGCATAAATTTGATAAAATTCCAGGAAGCGCCGAAGCAAATATATTATCTACTGAATTTTCTTTTTTAGGTTCTATTAATTTTAACAAACCATCAAAATTATCCAAAACTATACCAACATAACGTAATAAACGATCTTTGAGCTCAGGAGCAATATTATCGTTAGTATTTATTAATATCGGTGCACCGACAGACATTAAAATATTTAAATTATTTATAAAAAGCAACATTTTAAAAGATTCATTATTTTCAGGAGGTTGAATACCATTAGTTAAGATAGTAAGCATATTTTCTAACTCTTTAATTTCAGAACCTACACAATTTTCATCCTTTTTTCTATTATCTATAATCGGCATTCCACTTCTACAATAAATAGGATTTTCTAATTCGCGCTGAATACTTGAGTTTTGTTCCATATTTTAATATATATTATTTTGTTTTTAATGTAAAAAATATTTTTATATTTTTATTTGTTTTTTAAATTAATTCTTTACCGAAAAGATCTTGATACTCTCTCTTTGTTAATTCATCTTTTTGTGCTACAAGTTCATGTAATACCTGTTTATATGAGACATCGCATCTTTTTGTAGAAAATAATTCAATATAAGCATCTGGATTATATAATTCATAAGAGAAAATAACGTTTAAATTTTTTAATTTTGCATAAATATTCGATTTACGAAAACATCCAAACTCCGCAGATGTTCCTGTTAATATTATTTTTAATTCTACTCTTTCTAAATATTTTTCAAATTTTACTGAATTGTCTTCATATTTCATAATTTTTGAAACCGTCATTTTCATTATTTTTTTTCTTTTTAGGCCAACATCAATCTTTGTAATATCTGGAATTATTGTGGTAACATCTTCGTTAACATCGTTAATATCAATATTATTTTCACTCCAATCTACGATCCATATTCTTTTTTTATCCGTCTCTGCGAATGTATGTTGAATAGAACTTCCTGGGTATAAAATATTGCTTCCAACTTTTTGAGAATTATGAATATGTCCACTTATAACTAGAGGATATGATTCATCCCATTCATCTCCGATTACAGATTCAAAAATTCCCATTTTACAGCCACGAAATTCTTGATGTGCAAATATACAATCTGCAAGTTCCCATTCTTCTGATTCTTCGCTTAAAACCAATTTATTTAACGCTTCTATAAATCTTCCAGGAGGGACATATGGCACAAAAACAAATGTTTTATCCTCTATATTAACTAATAATGGGTAATCAACGATAAAAACATTTTTCCATTTTTTAAAAGGACCAAATATATGATTTTTAGTTAAAAATTGTTGATTATTTATATAATCATGATTACCTATCAAAACATAGAGAGGAGCGATGTTAGATAATTTCTCAAAAAAATCTTCTGCTAAATTATGTGGACCTACAAATACTTTTTCATGTGTGTCCAATACATCACCCAAGATAACAATAAATGTTATTTTATTATCTAAAGCGATTTGTATAATTTTTTCAATATAATCTGCACCTTCTAATTCTTTTTTCTGCTTAAAATGTGGATCGCCGATAATTAAAGTTTTCATTTTACTCAAAATTTCGAAGAAATTTTTCTTAAATTTTCATTTTACTTTTGAAAAATTTAAAAATTATTTTTTTATGAATTTTCATTTTTTAAAAATTAAAAATTTAAGAAAAATTTTTGCAAAAAATTTTGAGTAAAGGAAAATCTGTATCTGATAATAATTTTTCCACCAATTTCCAATCTAATTCTCCGGAAATTGGAGGTTCGCCTATAATAGCTATTTTTCTTTTTCTCGCCTCTAACATAAATATTTTTACTTGTTCTAAACGAGAGGATTTATCTTTATCGAACATATAACCATCTCCTAATTGTTGATGTCGATCTTTATGACTGCCAAAAGCGGCGCCATTCTTTTTTCCAGGTAAATTTTTCATAGAATCATTAAAATGAAATAATTCAAGGTATTTTAATCCTATAATTTTATCAAAATCATCATAAAATTTTTTAATCTCTCCTTTTTTTCCCATGTCATAACTTCCATAACCATAAGAATGGGCCGTATCCCAACACACTTTAATTTGACATCTTAAATTTTTAGAAACGCCTTTAATGACTGTATAAATCTCTTCTAAAGAAGCACATAAAGTAGTTCCCGCTCCTGCAGAATTTTCTATGATAACTTTTCTCTGTTTTATAAAATCATCTTCATTTATTTCCAAAAGTTCACTTAATTTTTTAGATTCAGCAGTTTTTGTCGTTAAAACGTATTCTATACTTTTTGAAATTCTTTTTAATCCTTTATCTGTATCTTTTGCAGAACCTGGATGTATAATTACGCCTGTTTTTAAAGCTACACCATAATCCAATTCAGCGGTTAATCCTTTTAAAGTAGAGGAAAGTGAATCTTTATAATTTTCATCTGTTTTTCCATTCGTAGTTCCTGCTAAATTATATACTAAAGAGCCATGAATTACTAAATAAATTTCGTTTCTTTCTAAAATTTTTCTAGAAGCCATTAAATCATTATAATCAAATTTTGGAGGTATTTTCGATCTACTATTTGAAGTGTAGATCTGCATAGCTTGTAAAGGCGTATTTTTTGTGATCTCTAAAATAGTTTTAATCATTGTAGGATATTTTTGTACATGGTAACCGTATCTATATTCTGAATCTATAATTCTGATCATTTTAAATTACATTTATTTTTCGCATTTTTAAATGCGAAAAATATTTTTTTTTAAATTTTGGAAATAAATTTCTGAAATAATATTTCACTATTTTAAAATAATAAAATCCTAAATATTTTGTAAAATGAAAACGATTATAATAATACTTTTAGTATTAATCGCAGTTATAATTATATATCATTGCGTTTCTCATAAAAAAACAGTAAAAGTTTTTGTAATGCCTAAAAAAAATGAACTCTTTACTTTAGACGACGATGGAGAAAAATATTGCAGAGATGCTTTATTTCGAGCAAATCAATGTTGTGATGGATGCAGAGGTGATTTTTGCAAAGAAGATTGTCTAGGAGTATATAATACAGATATCGTGATACCTCCGATAAATTGTCCCTTTGTATTCCCTAATAAATGTGCTATGATAAACGAATAAAAATAAAATATTTATTAAATTACATTTTTTTCTGACATTAATTAAATTACATTTTTTCCTGACATTAATTAAATTACATTTTTTTCTGACATTTTAATGTCAGAAAAAATCTTATGTCAGAAAAAATCTTATGTCAGAAAAAAAATCTTATGTCAGAAAAAATCTTATGTCAAAAAATAATAATTTTTTAATAATTTGGAAAAAATTAAAAATTGAAAAAAATAAATTTAATATTTTAAAATTTTTCGATTTTAAAAATGACGGCCAGAAAAGTATTTTATTTTGACGGAAAAGGAGATAACGTAGTTACAGCATGTGGATCTTTATTTTTTAAAGAGGTAAATAGCGATATTTATTTATTATTAATTAAATATGAAAATCCAAAATGGCCACATTATGACGATTTTGGAGGTAAAGTAGATGAACAAGATGATAATATTTCATCTACTATCATGAGAGAAACAAGTGAAGAAACGAATGGAATAATTAGTAAAGATATGATGAAAAATTTTCCTCCCACTCTTATGGAATATTCTAAAAAGGGGAATATTTTCCCCAATAGATTAGGGGCTATCTCTTCTAAATTATTTTATACAAAACAGTCAAAATATTGTTTGCAATTAATCGAGGTAACAAATTCATTTTTTCAAGACACATCGGTTTTTGGTGATCGCGAAATTACTGATGATATAAAACGCACAATAAATTGGTATAAATATGAGAATGTTAAAAATAATTTGGCAATGAGATTAAGAAATAATGAATTAATCGCCTGTTTTGATTTGCTTAAACTTATAGGACAGCAAAATAAAGTAGAAGATCCTATAGATAATATTATTAATGATAAGCCGCAAAAATCTTTTCCAAGATTTCTAAAATGTACAAATAACGATACAAATGACGTAATAACATCAGATAAAAATTATAATAAAAATTTTGAAAATAAATCTATAATTCGTGAAGATGTTAACAAAAATTCTACTGCAGATGATAAAATTTATTTAAAAGTTTCTTTTACTGAAAAAGAAGAAGTTAAAAGATTAGGAGGTAGATGGGATCCGAACGTTAAAAAATGGTATTGTAAATCAGATAATTTATCTTTATTTACCGAATGGAGATAAAAATTTTCCCTTATGAAGAGGAATTATTTTTTATTAATTATAAAAAAATTAATAAAAAATATCCATAAAAAAATAAAATTATAAAAATAATATTAAAAATGACTACCGCGTTAATACACGTTGAAATGATTAATGTATATTTTAAAATAGAATTTAATGATGATATGGTCGATGAATTTTGTATAAAAGTTAAAAATTATGAATATTATATCGATAATGATTATAAAAAAGCAGATATAGTCAATTATTCAAAAATTAATTTATTTTTTGTTGAATGCGATAAAGGATTTAATACAGAAATAGAGTTCGATCTACATTGTAAGATTTTACATAAAATTCATGAAAAATTAAGGGAGATGGATATTTTTCAAAATAAAAAAAGTACTGTAAGATTAATAGCTCATGGTGCCTTTGTTAACCAATATGACGCAGATATTAAAAAAATTCTTTCAAATAAATTTACAGTATGCGAATCAGCAAAAATATATGGAGATACTTATGAATTCGAAGATGAATATAAAAATATTGAAGTAACTGATTATGCAATATTTATAATGTATGAATATCCAACAGATCGAGAACCTATACAAGAATGGTTTGATCGTATGATATATCCAGTGATAAATTATGCTAAATTTACTTATATTATATTAAGAACACACAGCCATAGTCATGAATATAAAGAACAGCCTAATTTTAATATAAAATATGTGTGCTCTTATAAGTCATTATATGAAGAAATTATCCCGATATTAAAAGAATTATGTATTTAATTTATTAAATTATTTTTTGTAATAATATATTTTTCACATTAAAAATGTGAAAAATATAATTTGATAAATGGAAGAAAAATTACTTTTAACTTTAGCTAAAAGGCGATGTTATAATGGATATATTGACAATTTTCCAATAAAAATATTAATAATACGTGAAATTTTTCATATATCCGATATTTCAAACGAATTATTACGAATATTATTGTTAGTCTGTGGCGTAAATGAAGATGATATAATATTGAAATTATTTACATTTATTGATAATACTTATATAACATGCAACCAAGGATGGTTTTTTTCAAATGGAGTTTATTTTAGAGATTTAGATTTAAAATCGGTTAAAGATCTATGTAAAGTCAATGTTTATTTTTTACAAGAGCTTGGTTTTAATTTTACGTATTCTTATGTTGAATATAATGCGAAAATAGATATGTATGATTTTGATTTTTCTCCAGAAAACTCTTTTTTATTTTTACTAAAAAATAAAATAAAATTTAAATTGGTAATATCTCATTTATCGAGTGGAAGTAATGGGGTCGCATATGGCCACTACGCTTTACAAAATAATACAGTGGGGATAAACAATACTGCATTTGGTTACAATATATTAAATATATAATTTAGTTAAAAATTAAAAAAATGTTAATCTCATTTAAAAAATAATTAAGAATGTTTATTTTAGTAAAAAAACAATTTAAAATTTATTTATTCCAATTTATGAAATCGATAAATGGAAGAAAAATTACTTTTGACTTTAGTGGATAACAGACGACTTTTAAATGAAAATTTTGATAATTTTTCAATAAAAATGTTAATTATCCGTGAAATTTTTAATATTTCTGATATTTCAAATGAATTATTACGAATATTATTATTTGTCTGCGGCATTGATGAAGATGATATAATATTAAAATTATATACCTCTATAGATAATACTTACATAATAAGTGACCAATTTTTTGGGTTAGTTTATTTTAAAGACTTAGATTTAAAATCTATTACATGTCTATGTAAAATCGACGTTTATTTTTTACAAGAGATAGGTTTCAACATTAAATATCATTTTGATGAATATAATATAAAAATAAAAATTATTGATCCTGAATTTCCTAAGGAAAATTATTCATTTTTATGCTTATTAAAAAATAAAGTAAAATTTGGATTGATAACTACTCGATTACAAAATCAACGTGCTTATGGTTATCAAACATTAATAAATAATACAGCAGGCATGAGTAATGTCGCAGTTGGCGTTTCAGCATTAATAAATAATACAGGAACAAAAAACTTTGCAACAAAAAATCTTTTGTGACATAATATTTTTTTAACAATATAATATTATTACATTAAAAAATGCGAAAAATAAATGTAATTTAATTAAAATAGGGAAAAATATATTTAAAAATGGAAGAAAAATTACTTTTAACTTTAGTGGATGATAGACGAGATTTAAATGAAAATTTTGATGTTTTTCCAATAAAAATGTTAATTATCCGTGAAATTTTTGATATCCCAGATATTTCAAATGAATTATTGCAGATATTATTATTAGTTTGCGGTATAGATGAAGATGATATTATATTAAAATTATTTACTTCTATCGATGATATTTATATAATAACTAATCAATTATGGCTATCCGATGTTAAATTTAGAAGATTGGATTTAAACTCGATTAAAAATCTATGTAAAATTGACGTATATTTTTTGCGAGGTGTTGGATTTAATATAATACACAATTCTATTGAATTTAATATAAAAATAAAAATCACAAATCCATTATTTTTCTTGGAAAGCACCTTTCTATCCTTGTTAAAAAATAAAGTAACATTTGAATTGATAACTACTTGGTTACCAAAGGGAAGTGGTGCATTTGGTCGTCAAGTATTAATAAATAATGTAACAGGGACAAATGGTACCGCCATTGGTTATAGTGCTTTGGGGATTTAAAATATTTACAAAAAAAATTATAAAAATTTTATTTTAAAAATAGTACCAATCTGCGAAAAATTATAAATTTAATTAATTAAATGAATAAAAATAATGATAAAATATTATTATACATCTATAATGCGAGCACAAAGATTAATTTTAAAAATTATTTTGATAATTATATAGGATCTTATATTTTAAATGCGGTAAATCACGATGAAGTTTTAATGTTGTATCCCACTTTAAAAGAATATAGAATATGCGTTTTTCCACAAAATGAGTTGAATTTTTCGACAATAAAATCGGTAGAAATGGCTCTGTTGAGTTTAGTCCCAAAATTACCTATTAAAATATTAATAACTTGGAAAAATGTTGATTATATTTTTCATGTAGATAAATTAGATAGCTATTTAGATGAAAATACGTTACAAATTGTAAAATTTAGTAATAGTAGCGCGTCTACAGAATATGTTTTATATATTAAATTTATAACATCAAAAGGTAAATTTTATTTTTATAGCGTAGATATTGTATCACAAAAATAATACTTTAGAAAAATTTCTTTAAAAATTAAGTAAAAATAAAAGTTTTAAGAAAAATTTTTCTTAAAACAAAAAAATATTTCATCATATTTTATATCGCTTTTTACGATATAAAAATATTTGAGATTTAAACATTTTCTTAAAAATACGGTTTTATTTTCCATAAATTCGCCAACTTAGGTGCTAAATTTTTATATAAACCATTTTGTTCATAAACGGAGTCTCCGATTTGCCAAAAGCCTACCCCTGCAAATTTAACTCCACTCTGTGTTACCTGAACAAGATCTTCAAATGTAAGGGTTTGTTGTAATCTATAAGTTTGTAATCCTAAAACTATTTTTTCTGATGGAATCGTTGTACAATCCTTGCAATCTGTAGCCCATTTTCCAGTAACTTGACTTCCTGGACCATAACAAGCGCCTATTGATGGAGGATTATTCGCATTATTAGGATCTTTTTTGGAATAAGCAGTCCCTGAAAATGCTGATAAAATATTTATTGCTCCCAGTCCATTACTAGGACATATTCCACTATTTCCAGCTAAACAACCGCCCTGATACCATTGAATCATAACTCCGTCAAAAAGATTAAAATCTAAATTTATCAAATTATTTTTATTTCCAGCCCAACTATAACCACAACCTGGTGTTAATTGTGACGCAGCTGGAACCGCTGTAACTACATAACCTTTTTGTTTCATAGCTCTGGCTATATCATTAAAATTTTCCCCCATTTCTGGGTATACGCTAGTCCCAAAATCTTCAATATCAAAATCTATTCCATCAATGAAAGCTATACCGTCAACTCCCACTAAAAGACTTCTCATCATTTCAAAACTATTTACAAATGTTGGAATATCCGTGACTTTTGTAAAAGTAGAGTCTGTTCCTCCGCCAATAGAGATTGAAATACAAACCCCAATATCATGCATTTTTTTTAAATTTGTTAAAAACCCCTTATCATATTGCCCACAGCCAGCATTATTCCACATTAAAGTACTTCCTACTATTTTTGCGAAACTCAGGCAAATATAATTAGGATATTGGGATTTCAAATAATTAAAATCTATTTTATAATCATTTGGATTCGTAGTCTCTCCGCAAATATATGCCCATAAAACTTTGCTACCTACACTTGCTGGGAAAGGGTTTATAACACCCTCTTTCGGTTCTCTAGATTTTAAATGATAAATTTTAACTCTATCAATGGTATTAAGACTTGAAAAATTTTCAAATTTATTATCATAATATTTTTTAATAATTAAAACGATTATTATAATCGTTAAAATTACGAGAATAATTTTAAATATATTTTTCATAAATTATTTATTTGTTATTTATTTTTTACAGTATATAATAATTTTTCTATTCTTTTTAAGAATAGAAAATAATATAAAAATATAAATATTTTTATTTGTTTTAACGTTTAATCTACTCCAACATCGCTCCTAAAATATTTTGCTACTGGAAATCTAGGTACACCATTTTCACTTAATTCTTGAAATTTTACGGTCATTTTTTTCCCTATATATTTATCTTTATTTTTATACCATTTTAATTTTTGCTCTTTATTTCCCTTGGGTTTTGCGTTAAATCGTTCCCCTTCTTTTGTTTGTAAAACCCAAACAAATTGTTCATTTTCTACTCCTTTATCGACTTTACACCCTACAATTTCATATTCATCATCTTGAAAATTTTTAAATTTTCTCAATTCTTGACTACGTTTTCCTACCTTATATTGCAGATCAAAAGTTCTTAAAATTATTCCCTCGTATCCTATCTTTTCAAAATGAGAATGTAGTTCTGATACCTGTGTAATATCTGAAATTACTAAAGTTTCAACTTTTATTATTCTATTTACGGCATTTTTAGGTAATTTTGTAAATAAATTATTTAAATGTTCAAATCTCTCAACCTGTGTAAGTTTACCAGAATTATCTGCAAGATCAAAACAATGAAATTGAATTTGATCTTCGTATTTATGAGGTTTACTTCTCGATATACCGCAGATGCTACATATCGTAGAAAAACGTAAAAGAGGGTCTAAATCGACATCATTTTCATCTTTTAATTTTTCACAATATAATTCTCCGTCTAATCCATCTAATAAATCATCTTTATCTATATTTTTAAACCATTCTGTAAATAAATTTCTTAAAGAGGAGAACCAAGGATATTGTTTACCTCCATTTGAGGTCATTATTATTTTTTTGTTTTTTATATTAACAATAGCCCTCCACCCATCTAATTTAGGTTGGACATAAAAATTTGTCGGCTCTTTTATCGCATTTTTTCCTTTTCCCGTTGTTTTTACGAAATATTTAGATACTTTATCTAAAACTTCTCCATCTTCATTTACCTCCCATACATGAGCTTTCATGGGTATAATAACACCATTATTTCCAACCTCTTCGTCATCACTTTTATCTTCTTTTTCTACTATAAATGTATCTTTTTTCTTTCTAGAAATGTTTTTAACATCTGTAGCCCCTGAAATAGCGACAGAATTTATATTATGACCCCCTGTTTTATTTTTTTCCTCTAAAATATTTTTTAACATTTTTTGACCTACTTTATCATCTGGTAAAGGGAGATAAGATTTATCTATATGTTTTACCCATTCTTTATTAGCTTCTATCTATGCTTGTTCGAAAGTACTTTTTTCATTTTTTTTACCTAAATTTTTTCCTTCAAAAGTACGACTATTTTCTATTTTTTTTCCATCACAGAGTCCATATGTTCTATAAATAGTATCATCTATAACATAACACTCCCACATTCTTTTTTTTCCTTTTGTATCTATTGCAAAAAGGGTTGGTAGCTCTCTTTTTTCATTCATGGTAAAAATTATAAGAAATCAGGATTTATTTATTTTTAAAATAATTTATTTTCATTTTTCATTTTTTAGCAAATTAAAAAATTTAAGAAAAATTTTGCGTTAATTTTGAGTAAATAAAAATTAATATGAATTAATTTTTCTGACGTTTTAAATGTCAGAAAATATATTTTATAATTGTAAAAATAAATAAAATTTCAAGGAAATATTTATTTTTGTTTTTCATTTTTTTCTATTTTTAATTTCTTTATTTTTTGAACTTTTTTATTTTATTCCGTTATGCAATAACAAACTTACATAATCATTTCTATTTTTACACTTACTCGTGTTTAATTTATGTTCATTGCATAAATCTTTTAATCCCTGCACTTTGTAATTATCAAGGCACATATTTTCTATTTTAGCTTTTTGCTGAATAATTGGTTGTTTTTGCTGCGTTTGTTGGATATTAACCAATACATTAGTCGTTACTTGATTTTTGGGTATTTGTGAAATAATATCTACAGGAGTTTTTATTTCTTTTTTCATATCCAGCATTTGCATCATTAGTTTTGCATTTTGAACATATTTCTTTTTTAGGAACGGCCGTTTTACTTTGCGGAGTTACCATAATAAAACTTTCTCGATCTTTTTGTATAACTAAATCATAACATTTTTGACATATTTTATACCCAGGATTTGCATCATTAACTTTACATTTAACACAAAAGTCTTTTTTAGAAATGTGGCTATCGATTTTTTCTTGATATTTTTCAAATTTAATATATTCTTTATTTGCATTTTTAAGCGACGCTATAATGTCGAATATCACTTTGTCATCTTGCGGTTGATGCATAATTATATTATGCGTTATTTTAAATATATAATTATTTATTTCGAAGTGATTAAATTGAAAACCATACTTGTTCGTTAAAACATTCATATTTTTAATGTCATTAGCGTATTTAATATCAGTAATATTTCGCCATTTAAAAAGTACTGGTATAGCTATTTTATTGAAGTAAATTTTAACATTTAAATAATCTTTAGTGGGCGAAGTGAGCGCATAATTATCATCTAAAATAATATCAAGAAAATCGCAGATAATCTTTTTACAAGGTTCTGGCATGTAATCAGCGGTAGCAAATGCATTTTTTACGAATGGAGATAATTCGTTCCTATTTACGTCAATGTTATTGGCTATATTATTATTAAATGTGTTCCCGTCATTGCCTGTTAGCGAATCTGTTATCGCTTTTATTATGTCCCGCTCTAATGTTTTGATTATTCCTATTTCTTCGCACTTTTCAGGAGTATACGGAGGAGGTATACTTTTAAGCCATTCGTTAAAATGTATAATAAAACATTCTAATCTTTTTGATACAGACATTTCCTTTTTTGATTTATTTATTTTTATTTTTTTAATGTCTTTATTTTTTGAACTTTTTTGAAAATAAAATATTGTAATAATAAAAATATTTTATAAATAATTTATAAATTACGAGCGAATGAGAAAAATATCAAATAATAAAATAGCTATCTTTCCGTTAAATGATTATTATATCGCTAAAAAAATAATAGCAAAGGAGAGAAATAATTTTTCTGAAAAAGATAAAAAACTTTTTGCGATTGAATTTATTGACAAAAATAAGATGCAATATTGGGATTTAAATGCATTCAGGCCCGACCCCAGAGATTATAAAGAATTTATGTCTAAACTCTCATTAGGATGTAAAATAATAGTATTATATGAGAGAATAGGTGAAAATAATATTTTAATACCAAGATATGTTATTTGGAATAGTAAAATAAAAGATATGGGGGTTGTTTATTTTGCAAATGTACGGTGAAAATAAAAAATTATATTTTTAAGATAAATTTTTTATGTACGGTGAAAATAAAAAATTATATTTTTAAGAGATAAATTTTTTGAAATATATTTTATTTTCGATTTTTTTAATTTTCGAAAATAATTTTTAATTTCAATCTATTAAAACCTAAAAAAATCAAATATGGATAGTAACAACACTTTAATTATTATAATTTTAGTAGTTTTAGCGATCGTATTCGTCGTATATTATTATCATATGCATTATTGTTCTATTCATTGCGGAACTTCAGAGGGATTTACGCCAGCGGGTCTTAGTACTACCACAGGATTAAGTTTCTATAATAAAGGGAGATATTGTTCAGATGGAAATTTATTAGGATCTTCGTCTCCTTATTGTGAAAGTCCAGGATATGTTTTATTTTAAACTTTCTAACTAAAGAAGTCTCAAATTTTATATCGCAAAAAGCGATATAAAATATATTAAAAATGTGTGAATTTATATCATCTCTTCAAATTTTTTAATTAATAAAAGTTGCCAATCGTGTAAATTTGTTTCTAAATTTATGAGACGTAATATTTTAATACACTTCTCGGCAATATCCTCAAAATTTTCTTTAGTTAACCAATCATCTTGAATCTCTCCTGTAATTCTCTTTTTAAAACCATCACAATTTTCATATAAAACAATAACCTCAATTCTTTTTTCTTTCGGTATTAAATGAAATTTTGACGACATTGCTTCTGGAGCACAATATCTTATCGAATCAATGTCAACACCAAATATCTGCACCATTAAACATTTTAATTGATATCCGTCCATATTTTTCCTTAATTTTTTTAAGAATAAATAAAAAATATTTCAATTTCTAAATTTTTAGAAAAAATAAATACTATTTCAATTTTCAAAAATTATAAAAAATAAAAATTAAAAAATTATTATACGTTTAAATACATTTACATTTTTAAAACTTCGATATTTGATGGATAAATTTTCAAAAAAAAAATATTTTGAAAAATTTTGAAGTCTGGAGGTCCACACACACAACTTTTTGTGTGTGTGTGGACTCCCGATCTCAAAACTTTTGGAATTTCAATTTTTAAAAAAATATCTCCATTAAACCATATTAAAAATTAATGGGAATTTTCATATTAATGTTTAGTGAAAAATATTCAAGTTGATGACGTTCAATTTTTCTCGTCATTTATTTTAAAGCGAAAAAAATTAACGTAAGATTTATGTCAAAATTTTCGTTAAAATTAAACGAAAATAAGCGAAGTTTTTATGTCAATATTTTCTCGGTATTTTTTTTAAGCGAGAAAAATTAAACATAAATTTTACGTCATTTTTTTCGCTTAAATTTACGTTAAATAAACATAAAAATTGCGTTATTATTTTACGTCAAATTTGATCATTTCTCAATTAAAGATCAAATTTCTCAATTAAAGAAAATATTTCTCAATTAAAGAAATTATTTCTCAATTGAAGAAATTATTTCTCAATTTAAGATTTATTTTTAAAATAATACTTTAAAAGAATAAAAATACCATAATAAAATGCAAAATAAAAAACAAATTAAATTGGTGAATACCGACATTTTTCAATGTCAATGGTGTAATAAAAATTTTTCAACAAAAACAAATCTAAAAACACATATTAAAACCGCGAAATATTGTTTAAAAGAAAGAAATTTAAAAGAGAAAGATTTAGCCGAAAAAGATAGCGCTATTGAAATAATTGAATGTGAATTTTGTTCTGTTAAATTTAGTTCAAAATTCAATTTAATTAGACATTCAAATATATGCAAGGACAAAATTTTTCAGCAAGCCAAAATTTCGCACGAATTAGAAATTAAAAAACTTACAGAAGAATCCGAAGCCCAAAATTCTAAAAATATTGAAATTATTAAAAAATTAGAATCTACTATAGAAGAGCTCAAAACATCTGTTACGTCATTAAAAACTATTCTTGAAGAATCAGAAGAATATATAAAAGAATTGGAGATAAGGGTCGCAAAAGAAGAAGGAATTATCGAAGGAATTGGAAAAGCAAAACCTCAAAATGTTACTACAAATTATGTTAAAAATAATAAAATTAAAAATGTTTTAACAACGACAATTCAACCATTATCTATTGATTTAGTTAAACAACACGCAAGAGATAATTATACCTATGACCTTTTCTGTAAAGGAGAGGCAGGTTTATTAACATTTATTGAAGGACTTATTATGAAAAAGAGTGAAGATAATGAAGGTTTAATCGAACACAACTATGCTTGTACCGATACTTCAAGAAATAATTGTCATAGGTTGATGAAAAAAGACCCTGTGGATTGGAAATTAGATCCTGATTCTAATTTTATAAATAAAATCCTCGATGAATTAGCGGTACCTATGAAGAAACATTATCAAAAATTAGCAAATGAAATGAACCTCCTTGATTTTGGCGAGGATTATGACCCTATGGCTAAATACAATTATGATTCTAACTTAGATATGAATGAAAATTACGAAAAAAGCAAAGAATTTGACAGAAAAGCTGAATTATATTATCAAAATTCTTGGTATAATACGCTTCTTAAAGAGGTGGAACCGATATATATTGCAATAACGATGGAAGACAAAAGAGAGGAGTTATTTAAAAATATAAGAAATAAAGTTAAAACAGTCGCATCAATTTAACAAAAATTCAACCCAAAGGTTTGAATTTTGTTGAACTCCGTTTGAAAAAATATAATTTATTATTATTTTTTCACCTTTTAGGTGAAAAAATTACTACACAAAATTTATTTTATTTTTTATCCATCTAAACAGCTATAAATTCTTACTTCAAAAAGGCTAAATGGCCTTACTTCAACAGGAACGATTTTGATCCATTCATCAAATGATAAAAGCCTCTGCCAATTTAAAATTAGCTTAACGGTCATTCTTTTTATAAGATTAATAATGTCTGATGGAATATTATCACATTTTATATAATCAATAAGTTTTATAACATCACGAAACTCTTTTTCGGATGGTTGCTGACGAGGATTATCGAAAATTTTCTTAAAAAATTTTCTTGGAGGTTGACAATAATTACCGGTAAAATCATCTATTTTTTCGGCGGAAAAATTTTTAGATTCTGAAAATTGTGGATAATAACAAAAATTTCCTTTCAATGTCCTCTCTGCTGCTTTTTTATCTGTTGTTTTTACCTCATTTTGTATTGCTAATAATATTCTTTTTCTTGCTTTTTTTTCTGTTGATGCAACAATTTGAGTTGAAAAAGGTTTGCATCCTTGAAATCCACGAAAAGTAAAAGTAAATAAATTTTCGTACATAATATTTAGTGAAAAAATTCCATCAAAAAGATAAAATATTATTTTATTTTGTCAATTTTTTATTTTTTGAAAAAAAAGTGAATACAAAAAATATTTTTTGCATTAAAAATGTGAAAAATAAATATTTGATCCCAATTATTTTTTTAATGAATGAGCCCGATTTTATAGAAATTCCATATAAAAGACCTAATTCTAAAAAGATTAAACAGATAGGTACAATGACTCAATACGAATATACACGCCTTTTAGAGTGTAGAGCTAAGCAAATAGCCGCAGGTATGCCATATTTTATTGAGTGGACAGATGTTTTTGATCCTATCGCAATCGCAAAACAAGAGATTATTGAGAGAAAAACAAATTTAATTATCGTAAGAAAAATGCCGGATTTAACGCAACCCTCTGGCTTCCGCGATGAAATATGGGATCCGAAAGATATGAATATTTATGATAGTTAAACTCTTTTAAATTTAAAAAATAATTATTTTTATATCTCACATATTTTTTTCTCGCTTTAGCGAGAAAAAATGTATAAAAAATTTTGATAGCATTAAATTTATAAATTTATTTTGCCATAGCCATAAAATATGGGTTTGCGCCAATAGTAAAACTCAAAAATTCATCGTAATTTTGAGTTTTATATGTTTTTATGACCAAGTTCACAATTTTTTTGCAAGCCTCTGATAATAAAACAGTGAGTGTTGGTGGAGAGCAAGCCAATTCAAACTCGTCAATAATTTCATCCATTCTAATTTTATTTTCATGATTTTTTAATTTGAGTTCGTTCAGAGCAAATCCATATTTCGAAGTATCACCTAAATATTGTGTATAAATATATTCAACAGATAAAAGAATAGAAAGATTATTGTCCATAATTTTAATATTTTGTTTTTATATATTTATTTTAATTTCTTTAATTTCATTTGTTTCATTATTATTTTCCGACGTCTTATACCCCTGAAGGAACATTTCCATTTTTTTCTCTGATTTAATGGTAAAATGAAATAAAGGTGTTTCGTTATTTACTATTTTTATTAAAGTAGTATTTTTGCCTACTAATTTACATCTAAGTTCCGTATTTGAATTCATAGGCAAAGACATTATTCTATAAAAATAACCTATAAATTTCCCTTCAGACATTGAAAAATCAGATCCTAAAGTTATTATTCCTAAAATTTTCATTTTTCCATCATCGATAAATTGTAAAGGAAAATTATCCATTAAACCTCCATCGGCAATATATTCCCCTTCATAAGGCACACTTTTAAATATTAAAGGAAGATTACAAGAATATTTAACAGCATCTATACAACTTAAATTTGGTTGCGTTAAATAAGTATAATATTCACATTTCATTTTCGTAATATTAGATACGGTTATTACTATAGTTTTTCCCGTTAATTCGTATAATTCTAACAAGGTAGGTATACAACCGAATTTATCTTCGACTAATTCTTTTAATTTATCTGTAAATCTATCTATAGACATTACACCCATAAATTGAATAATATCTGAAATCGTATTAAAATCTAAAATATCGAAAAAATATTCAACGCTAAAAATCTTGGTAAATAATTCCATCGGTGTATATTCACATACTAATAATAAACAAATTACAGATCCTATGGAGGTACCTGCATATATTTCTACCTCATCTATTAATTTTTTTTCATAATAATATTGCAACGCTCCTAAAGTGAATAATCCTTTACTTCCACCCCCACTTAAAACGATAGCTTTATATTTTTCTTCATCGTCATTCATTCATAAAAAATATTTAAATAATAAATTTTTATGCCTTTGACATAAAAATTTTAAATTTCAAAAGGAAAATTAATTAATTATATAATAAATTATGAAACATTATTTTTTAATTTGAAATTTATAGATTTAAAATTCATGTTATCTCTTTCATAAGCGATCAAACATTTCCTAGAATTACAATAAATATTTATAGTCGATTTTTCATCAAAACAACGATTTATTAATTGTCCCATTCGACTATTTTGAATTATTTTTAATATTTTTATTCAATTTTCATTTTTAATTTTTTATTATTTTTTTTTATTATTTTTCACATATATTTTTTGCGAAAAATAAAATTTTTTATTAAGAAAATTTTTATTCAAATTTATTTTTGGATAATTTATTTTTGGATAATTTATTACTTATTATAGGTCGAAGGTCTACGCTTATTTACACGTAGACCTTCGACCCGTAATAAGTAATAAATTAAAATATTTTTATTTTTTTATTGGAGATGATATTTTTATAGGAGATGATATTTTTGTGGGAATTTTTAAAGAAGAAGGACTTCGATTTGTTTGTCCTGGTAAAAATGGTGGGCAAATAGGTCTTCCGCTCCTTGGATCTATAATTACTACTCCTTTTGAATCTAACATCGGCTTTAATCCCCCTAAACAACCAGCTTTTCCTCGAGCAATATTCGCTTGTTGAGTTTCACTAGCTAATTCATTTTGTGCCTCTGTACTCGTAAATAATTTTGCTACAATATATACAACGACCATCACTCCTATAAATCCTAAAATTGTGATTAAAATAAAGGAACTTCCTTTTTTTTGTCCTTTTTTATCTTTTCCTGATTGAGCGGTATTTGACGCTAAAGCTGTCGCTGTTGCCGCGGCAGACATGTTATTCGAAAGTTGACATTGTCCCGCTACACTTCCTGTTTGTCCTATCGCTAAATTACCTCCAATATCTGAATTTGCAACTAATATACTTAAATTATTCATTTGATTAAGCGAAGCTAATTTACAACTTTGCGCAGTATTTTGAACTATTTTTTGTTTTATATTTTGCCTACTATTACTCGACGCATAATCGAAATTAAAAATATCACCAGAAAATAAATTTCCAGCGTTCTTCGCGTTAGTGCTATTTGTTGCCTTGAACAGAATATCCGATGTTGCATCCGAAGAACTAGAAAGCATGCATGAGCTATCTATAGCGCAGTTTTGAAGAAGGCTCACGTTACCTCCCACTACCGAGTTTATAATATCAATATTTACGTTAGTTAAAGTGTTAGTACACGTTATATTACACGACTGCGCACTATTTTGTGCTATATATGCTTCTGCTGTTTGTATGGACGAAGCAGTAGAAACACTCCCACCCATTCAAAAATTTTATTATTAATTTTTATTATTATAATTATGCATTATTCTTTCAAAAAAATAATATTTTTCACATTAAAAATGTGAAAAATAAATATAATTTATTATGAAAAATAATTTTATTTTTCTAAAATTTTGTATCTGCATCTAAATTCTCCTTTTTTGTGAACATCTCCAGTTTTACATAAAGAAGTTATAGTTTCTTTGCCAACTTTCGTAGCTATATGAGCCGCTCCAACACTTTCATAAGTTATCTCATTTCCATCTTTATAAGTAATTATTATTGGTTTTGAAGTTTTATTAGTACAATTTTTAACTATTTTATGATTTTCATCTTTATAGCGACAACTGAACCCTTTTTTTCCAATTTTTCCACTTTGACATAAGGCAGAGATTGTTTGAGGTAAAACAAGTAATATGGAAGCGGCCGCTCTACAACTTTCATATTCCATTTCATTTTTATTTTCATCGGTAACAATAACTGCTTTTGAACGATTTTTATAAATAATTTTCGATTTCTTTTGTTTAGATAATTCTTCATTTTGATAGCGACCTTTAAATCCTCCTTTGGATGTTTTACCATAAATGCATAAATTTGAAACAACTGTTGTGCTTAATCCTGTTGCTAGTGCTGCAGCTTTTCCACTAGGATAATTAGTTTCATTTCCATTTTTATCGATAATAACTACCGAAAAACAAAATCTGTTAAGTCTAGGTCTCAACCCTAGCCTTTCGGCATGTTCTATATTTAGTTTATGGGTTGTGTATTCAAGATTTTCTAAATTATTATTTGTTTTACATCCATCAATATGATTAATTATTAATTTACTGTCATTTTCTCCTTTAAATGCTGCTAAAACTAATTTGTGAACAAATACACTTTTAATTTTTCCAGTTTCTAATTCTTTTATATCAGCTTTAAAGTAACCGCATTCTAAATGACCAATAAGTTTTCTATTAGCAACTCTTCCGTTATCAATTTTTTGAACTCTTCCTTTATTAGAAACTAAAACAGGTTTACAATTTTTATAACTTATTTTTTTCCATATTTCTCCTTCTAAATCTTCGTTATTATTTTCATATTTCCATACAAATTTAGCATGACTTTTATGCCGACCATTACACACACCTGCTATACAAGTCGATTTGCAATTATTTTCTTCTGCTGCTTGTTTTACTGAATCATATTTGGCTATAAAATCACCACTGATGCTATATTTATTCACTGGCCGAACTCTATTTTTTGTATTTACATAAGTTGGCCTATTTTTTGATTGAGTTTCCTTATTCGCCCATCTTAAATTTAAAACGCAGTTATTTTGACGATTTCGATCTATATGATCTACTGTAAATCCTTCAACATAACTATCCGCTAAAAAAGCTTTAGCCACTAACTGATGCACAGGTATATTTTTATTTTTACTGTTAACGCGCAAATTTAATACTTCATATCCACCATTATTAGCATGTAATGACATATTATATCCTCTATTTGTATTTTTCACATTTCCATACGAAGAAACTGCGTGATTTGGATACCCCAAAAAAGAAAGAGATTTCCATTCTTCAGTAATATTTTGATTTTGATTGTTTTCCATTTTTATATATTTATTATCTAACCTTTAATATGTTTTTTCGTGGAGTCGAATTCAAAATTAATTAAATATTCAAATATATATTTTTTATCCAATATTAAATGAAAAATGCGTTAAAGATACGTTACATCCGACGACAGAATTTATAATATCAATATTTACGTTAGTTAATGTATTTTCGCACGTTATGTTGCATTTTTGCGCACTATTTTGTGCTATATAAGCTTCTGCCGTTTGTATTGACGAAGCCGTCGATACACTCGCACCCATTTAAAAATTTTTATTATTATAATTATTATACACAATTAAATTACATTTATGTTAGTTTGTAAAAAATGAAATAATGTCAAAATAAACAAATTAAATTTAAAAGTTAATGTTAAAAAATCAATATATAAAAACGAATAAAGAGAATTGTATAAATTTTCACATAAATAGTGAAACAAAATTTGTTATCTATCCAACTATGATATGCAATTTCACAAAAAATATATATTTGAGAATGCATGAATTAAAATATTATTATTATCAAGAATTTGATTGCTTTTTTGAGTATAACGTTAAAAAACAGATAGATTGTCAAGCTTGTAAAATAGCTATGAATTTTATATTTAGTAACAAAATTTATATATGGAAAAATTATTATGAAAATTCATTTTATGAGTTATTTAAATTATTATTTATCATAAAAAATATCATAGATTACCAAGAAGATGTTTCAAATTTAATTTTAATTTTATTTTGCAAATTAACTTTTTTTGGTTTAGAGCCATATAAGAATGATTCAAACTCAACCGTGTTAAGTTTAGAAGAATTTTCAAAATTAATTGCATAAAAATAAAAACGCACCTACTAAATAGCATTTATTTTTCTGTTTAAAAACAGAAAAATATTTTCCAAATTTTCAACATATTATTTTATAATTTTCATCCAATAAAAATAATCCTATATACATTGTTATATTATTCTTAGTAATCATTAATAATACGATTTTTGATTCTGTATCATAGATATAACTCGATAATTTATTTACGAGTCTTTCCACTAAAGCAATATCACAATCGTATCTTCTTAATAATTTTCCACTTAAAACCTCGGTATCGGGAAAACTAATGTCAGAAATAATAATTTCCATAGTATCTTCATTAAAACTAACGGGAATCATCAGATACATATTTGATAATTTATTTTTTGTGTATTGTAATCTTACATTCTCTCTTATTTGATCGATAAGAGTATTAATATAATCTTTGTTATATTTTTCCATTTTATTATTTTTAAAATACCTTTTCATCTATTTTTCATAAAAAATACGAAAAATATTTTTATCATTTTTTATGAATTTCAAAAAAAAATAAAATATAAAAATGACAAAAAATACGAAAAATATTTTTCAGATTTAATCAAATTAGTAAAAATATTTTTATCGCAATTAAAAATAGCATAATGTTTCCTCTAATTTTTCATCATTATGAAACATATCAATCGTCTTTTGATATTAATTCTAGCCCTACATCGACATACGTTTATAAAGTTGTAGATGGAACATTTTTGGACCCAGAAACCGCCATATCTGTCGCTTTGGGAACAGGAGGTCAAGCAAAAATAAAAGATATCGATGCGAGAACAGAATTAGTATTGGCCTCAACATTATTATCAGAAATTAAGACGATACATAAAAGTGGAAAAAGATGTTTAATTGTGTTTATAGTAACGGATTTTCCTTATATTCAAATGAGAATCGATACAAGAGATCAAACACTTTCTGAAAAAGAAAATGGAGATCAATTTTTTGAAGATGTGTATAATTTATGGTCAACTTATGATATAGAAAAATCTGTTCCAATAATTATTACGAATACTGAGCTTCCTCACACAGGGTTAGCAATTATTGATTTATTTGATAATTTATGCGTACATTGTGGTAAATCAAATGCAAAATCAAAATGTAGTAAATGTAAATTAGTTAGGTATTGTTGTAAAGAATGTCAGATAAAAGATTGGCCTATTCATAAAAAATATCATTTATAAAATTTTTATTTTTCTCATTTGTAAAAAATTTTATTCTCATTTTGAAGAATAAAATTAGCCCGTTAATATAATAAGGATTTGTACTTAAAATATAAAGTATTTTATTTAAAAATCAGTATAAAAATTGAAATACAAATTTTTAAATAAACAATTTTTTACAAAGATTCGAATGGAGACGAACGTGAAATTTTTGATTGAAAATAACGAAATTTCTTCTAATAAAATTTATGATTATTTGAATAAAAATTTTCAAAACAATTATGATAAAATAATCGATAAATATAAAATTTATATTTATGAAAGATTTTCTGATTTGGTAAATTCTAGTAAAAAAGAAGATGAATTCACTAATAATGATTTATGCAAAATATTTGAGTACTATTCTTGTATTAAATTGACTGAAGAATATGGTCAAATATTTTATGAATATAACGATATAGATCCATTATTTAAGGAGGAAAATCAAATGACAAAAAATGATACTGGGATAGATGCTTGCAATTTAAAAGATACGATAGTCCAATGTAAATTAAGAAAAGACACGTTAAGTTGGAGAGAATGCGCAACGTTTTTCGGTAGTCAAGTATTTTTTGATCCCAATCAAAATAAAAACGTAATAAAATGGGATAAATTAATAATTACAAGAAACGAAGAATCAACGTTGACTGATAATTTAAAATTTAGAAAACGTTTATTCGTAGATAGACCTTATAAAAGAAGCGATCTAATTGATTATTGCAAAAATCTTAAACCGATTAAAATACAAAATAATTCTGCTGATATTAATTTGAGAGATTATCAAATAGAATGTATTAAATTAATCAAAGAAACAGAGAAAAATATTATAATTTGCCTTCCAACAGCGACAGGAAAAAATTTAATAATAATTAATTCGATAGAAGAAGGCTCAAAATATTTAATATTGGTTCCAAAAATTATATTGATGGAACAATTAAAAACGGAGATTATAAAATTTAGACCAGAATTAAAAAATAAAATATTACTCTTGGGAGATGGAAATAATAAATTTGATAAAAATAAAAATATAGTTATTTGCGTGTTTAATAGTGTAGAATTAATTAAAAAATATCGCAAAACTTTTACTAAAATATTTATAGACGAAGCTCATCATATTTATAGACCAGAAATTTACGAAGATATAAAAAAGTTTGATGATGAAGGCGACAATGACTCAGATAGTTATCTTGAAACTATACGAAAAATGTCTAAGTATAATAATAATGTGTGTTTATCTGCGACGATCGATGAGGTAAAAAATTTTGTTTATTATAAAAAAGATATTAGAGAAATGATAAATCAAAATTATCTATGCGATTATACACTGAATATTCCCATTTTTGATGATAATCCGAATAATGAAGATATTTGTAAATATTTATTGAAAAATTATAGAAATATTATCGTATATTGTAACAGTCAAATAGAAGGAAAATTATTTAATAAAATATTTAATGATTCACAAAATAAATCATCAGCATATGTTGATTGTGAAACATCGACTAGTAAAAGGAATGAGATAATTAGAAAATACAAAGAAGGAATTACACCATTTTTAGTAAATGTTCGGGTTTTAGTAGAAGGTTTTGATGCTCCAATAACAAAAGGGGTGTGCTTTATACATTTGCCCTCTAATAAAACTACGGCTATTCAAATTGTAGGCAGGGCTTTGCGTTTACACCCACTTAAAACTATAGCAAATATTATTTTACCATTTTCAACAAAAGAAGATGGCAAAAGTATAAATAATTTTGTGAGTATAATTGCGGGTAATGATGAAAGAATAAATGAATCATATAAAAATAAAACATTGGGTGGTTATATTTCCATAAACAATGCGGTAGACGATGAATACCAAAAAGATGATGAAGAAAGTTGTGAAAATGACGAAGAAAAAACAGACATCATTAATTTTAGATATGAGCTAATATATAATAGTATGGGGATCTTACGAAATAACGAAGCGATTTGGATGAATAAATTAGAAAATGTGCAAAATTATATCGACAAAAATAATAAATTACCACCAAGTACAGATAAAGATAGGAAAATTAAAATTATGGGAAGATGGATGTCACTTCAAAAGAAAAATTATAAAAACAAAACTCAAATTATGGAAAATGACAGAATTTATGATTTATGGACTACATTTGCCAATTGCGATAAATATAAAAAATATTTTTTAAGCGACGATATTAAATGGAAAAATAGATTAAAAAATGTCAAAGAATATATTGATAAAAATAATAGATTGCCTTCTGATGAAAGTAAAAATAAAGAAATAAAAACTATGGGTCGCTGGATTGCAAGCCAAAAAGGAAAATACAAAAATGATTTAGGAATAATGCAAAATAAAAAGATCTGTAAATTATGGGAAGAATTTGTGAATGACGAAAAATATAAAAAATATTTTATGAGTTATGAGGAAATACGAAAGAATAATTTAAAACAAGTTAAATTGTACATCAAAGAAAATAAAAAATTACCTGCATCACAATCAAAAAATGTGCAAACAAGAATATTAGGGGCCTGGGTTGTCCAACAAAAACAAAACTACAAAAAAAAACAATACAATATGGCAAATCAAAAAACTTATGATTGGTGGAGTAAATTTATTAACGACGAAAAATATAAAAAATATCTTATGAATGACGAAGAAGTGTGGATAAATAAGTTAGAAAGAGTAAAATCATATATTACTAAAAATGGTAAAAACCCTTCTACAAGGAGCAAAGATCGAGATATAGAACTTTTAGGTGTTTGGCTTCTTAATCAAAGGCAAAATTATAAGAAAAATGAACAAATTGTGGGGAAAAATAAAAAAATTCGCGATTTGTGGTTAAGTTTTATTAATAATGAAAGATATCATCAAAAATAAAAATGTGATTTTTTCACAAATAAGATTTTTTCTGACGTTAAAATGTCAGAAAAAATGTAATTTAATATGTTAAAAAATAAAAATATATATTTTTAAATTATTTAAGAACGAATATAAATAGTGTGATATCCTGGATTCCCATTGTATCTGTGTCTAATTTTTATTAATGGCCCAATATCTGGGTTGGAATTAAAGATTCCCATATTTACGCCAGATTCATTTCCTAATTGCGCTACACCAGGAAAAATACTGGACGAATTAAAAATTCCGCTGCCTGTTCCTCTAATCTGAGAGTAGTATCCGTCTTGAAAATTACCCACCATACATTGAGGTTGATACATATGGTTTTCTGAACCGTGAAATTTGGGTGAACATATAAATTCTGCCATCTTCTTTTATTTTTATACTTTTATTAATTAAAATTAATTTATAAAATAAAATCTTTATTTTTTGCATTTTAAAAAATATTTTATTTTTATTTTAAAAATAAGCGAACGTAAAAGATAATAAAAAATCATGGAAGATAAATATACAACAATATCATTTTGCACTTTTGTGGTTTGTGCATCTGTAATAGCTATCGCATTCGCTTATTTTGATAAAGAAAAATATGAAAGTGATAATCTCCATAAAAAGAATAATAAAAATAAAGATAATGAAAAAATACAAAATTCTGAACTTTTATGAATTTAATAAAAAATCAAAAATAAAAATTTACCCTATTATTAATATCTAATCTTATTTTTATATGGATAAACCGAGTCACATAATTATTATCGCGCTTTTAGTACTAGTTATAGTCATTTTACTATTTCACCATAAAACCTCTTCTTCAGAAAAATTTGATTACGGTTATCCACCTGTAAAAGCCGCCCATTATACGATAAACCCAGAGCCATGGGACGCTTGCGGTCCCGGAAATAAAAGCTGTTTTTATCCACACAAAGCATGTGCTAATATAAATACAAATGATTGCATGTTTACTGGCAATTGCGACGAGGGAGATCAATGTACTAATGGTAGATGTTGTCTCTCTGGAAAACCATGCGTTCCTCAACCTTTAAGTCCACCTTATATTCCATTTAAATGCGGAGAATTTTAAATTTATATTATTTTAAAAATATATATTTTTTATATTTTATTTTTCTGACGTAAAAACGTCAGAAAAATATTTATTTTATTTAATTTGTTTTTTTTAAATATCCTTATTTTCAGAAACTCGTATAAGTCTAACCCGTATACACTTATTTAACGAGTCGACCGATAATGCAAAATTTGCGAGTTCTAAACGTTTTCCATTTTCTAGATAAATTTTTTCAAATGGTAACAAAATGCCTTCACTTAAATGGCCGATATTAGCATTAATCCCCTCTTTGATTTTTAGCCATTGCGCATCACAATCCATTTTTATAATATCTTTATTATCGAGAAATTCACCAGAATTATCGAAAATACCTTCTGTGTGTTTGCCAAAAAATTCATCTGTTTCTTTATTAATATTTTGTTGACAATCTTCGCTATTCATTTTTATATTTTCTAGAAAATATAAAAAATACTTTTCAATTTTTTAGAAATATTTTTTATTTTATAAAATAACCTGTCTGACCATTATTTTGAATTACTTTTTTATCTATATTATTCTCTTTAAAATATTCATCAGTAGCCCTTCTCTGGCCATCCCAATGAAAATAATCATCTAATATAACGACTCCTCCATCTGATACTTTAGGATATAAAATCTCTAATTCGAATTTACTAGATTCATACCAATCCGTATCTAATCGTAATACAGCAATTTTTTCTGGTAAATTTAAATTATTTTTTAAAGTTTCCATGACATCTCCCTTTATAAAATGCAATTTATCGATAGGATAATTTGTTTTCGTCACATTAGATTTTACATTTTCTAAAGAGCAATAACACCATCCATTTGTCGTATCACTAATTTTTTGGTTATTCCATTCTGCTAATATTTGTTCATTAGACATGTGAAATAATGGTGTGGCAGTAGAATAATCATATACACCTGGTTTCGTTAATCCCTCAAAAGTATCGTACATGTAAATATCTCTCTTTTCAAAATTATTTTCTAAAATCGTATTACATGCATAAATAGGGTGCTTACCTTCCATAACTCCACATTCAACATATACACCTAAAATTTTATTTTCTTCGCAATATCTGAGAGCTTCAACTGTATCCATAGTAAATATAATTTACCTTTATTTTATTAAGTAAATATTTATTTTTTTAATGTTAAATATTTTTAGATAATTAAAATTTTAAGAAAACTTTATTTTATAAATTCGAACTTTTTCTTTAGAAAAAAGTTTAAAGTGGTAAAATTATAAATAAAATTAATAAATTAATAGTTTTAAATGTCGACCCGTAAAAAGAAAATTGTTCCAAAAAAACCTATTAAAAATACAAAAAATATGGACACAAACATAATTATAGATACAGATACACCCGTATCTTCTTCTCCCAATTATAAATTTTGCATATCGGGAATATCTGCACATAATATTATAAATTTACATTTTGATGATTTTTCTACAAAATTGTTGATAACTAATGTTGATAATACTATTATAGATAGCACTACAGACAATAACACGATAATAAATAATTCTGAAATTAATCACGAAACGTTTATAAATAATTCTATTAATGCAGAAATAGTAACAAATTATGATGAAGAAGAAAATTTTAATATTTCAAATTTAAAACATAATTCTGATAAAATAGGTAAACGCGCTATCTATTTTTTAGATAATAAAAAAAATCAAGTTAAATTATGGCCAAATATGATAGATATTACCGTTAAAGGCCCTTTACCTTTATATACAAATATTCCATGTAGAAATTGTCACCAACCTTATACAACTCATCCATTAGGTTGCCCAATTAGATATAATCCAAATAATTCAGATAATTCACCTATTAAAAAGCAGATTGAAAAATTTTTAAAAGAAAATAATTTTTCTACAATCTCTAATGATTATTTTGAGACAGAGTATATGTTTTGCACTATACCATGCATTAAATCTTATATTCTTACATGTCTATCTAAAAATTCATCATGTAAATATGGAGATTCGTTAACATATCTTACGTTAATGTACAAAAAAATAAATGAAAATAGTAATTTTTTAGAAGAATCTAAAAATTCTTCTTTAAATTCTGAAATTTTACCTATAATACCAGCCGCTCAACCTATTGAAATATTAAAAACAAATGGAGGTCATTTATCAATTGAAGAATATCGTTCATGCTCAGGAATATTACAATATAATGAAACGGTTAATATAAAAAGGCCTTTAATGTTTTCATCTTCGATACTTTTTCAAGAATCGTGTATTTAATAGAAATATTTTTCTGACGTTTTAAAACGTCAGAAAAATAAATGCAATATCGAGTTTAATATCAAAAATAAATAAAAATGCGCTCAAATTACATATTCATCTTTAGTAGGTGATCTTCTTCTAAACTAATAGCTATTTTGTAAATAGGTTCAAATTCTGGGACATGATAAACTAAACAACCTAGCTCATCGCATTTATTTGTATTTTTATAACTATATATAAACCTTTTGCAATAATATCCTAAATGATTTAATTTTACTTTTATTTGTTCAAAATCAAAAGGGTGAAGATTTTCCGGCTCATCTAAAACAACATAATTTCCAAATTTTAGAAAGATAAGTTTTGTTTTTATAATTTCCATAAAACTGTCAATAATTGACATGTTTTTGATTTCTTCTGCTGAAATCATAATTATTTATCTTATTAAATTATATTTATTTAATTAAATTATGAACTTTTAAACTAATTATGTTCATATTTAAAAATAAAAAATAATTAAATAAATACATGTTTGATATATTTTTTTATTGTCTAATATCAATTATTCTTCCTATTATATGGATTAAATATAGGTCAAATACCGAATTTAATGAATTTATGGTAGAAGTTAAGACTCGAGTTTTTACATTTTTAGTCTCTATCTTAACAAAATCAAAAAATATAAAAAAATCTATAATCGAATATTTTTACGGATCTGTCATTACTAAAGACGAAAATACAATAAAAATTAAATATTATTGTGATGGAGAAATATATAGCGTTGTAACCCCTATAATTTTAGGACCTCGACCTATTAGAAAAATTACAAAACTTAGCGGAGAAGAGATATTATTACGCGAATATTTAGGACCTTATGGAAATTTTCATGGTATACCTACGATACCTAAAATGTTGGGTATTGACGAAAATATAATAGTTTGTTATAGAAAAAATAAGAAAAATATAGAATATGGACCAGATGAAATTATAAAAATAAATATTTAAAAAACTTTAAAGGAATAAAATTTTAAATACTAAAAATGAAAGAAGAGATAATTGAAGTGGATTTAGAAAAAAATAATGAAGAGATTCGCGATAATAATGTTAATATGCCAAATTTTTTCAACGAATTCGACAAAGTTATGAATATGTTTTATTCGTTGGAAACTGGGTCGAAAAATCCAATAGAAAAAATTTTTCCAGAACTTGTTTTGGGAATGAAGACAGAACTTTCACAGAAAATCGAAATTCATAATTTCTTTTCAGAATGTCTTGAAGAGGGCGATATAGAAGAAGCGATAATACTAACAAAAGAAAAATTTGATTTGCCCAATGATTACGAAATGACGATAAATCTAAAGATTATTTTTACAGAAAAACCAATTATAAGAGCGAAAAAATAAAATCTGTTAGCTTAGATTAAATTATAAAAATAACATTTTTAACAAAAAACTTTAAAGAATAAGGATCGAAAATTAAAATATGGAAAGCAAAGTAAGTATAATCGAAGTTACAAAATCAGAATTAGAAGAAATTACAAAAATTAAACACACAGAGTATGATGATAAAAAACCAAATTTACCTTTTTGTCCGAAGCAGAAAGAGGTAGTGGACGAAACAGAAAAAGATATAAATGAAGAAGAGATTATTGAAGTTGATAATTTGGAAAAAAATAACGGCGATAAAATTCCCCCTATAAATTTTTCTGGAATCAATGATTTTTTAAAATTTACATCTTTATTTGCAAATAGAGTAGCAAATCTCGCAGAAAATATTCAAACTGACATTAATGAAAATCCAAAAATAAATTTAAATTCAACAAAAATAAATTCCGCTTTAAAAAATATATTTCTCCCTCAACAAGCGGAAATTCAAAATTTCTTTGCAGAATGTCTGGAAGAGGGTAGTATTGAAGAGGCGATAATATTGACGAAAGAAAATTTTAATTTATCTGATGATTATAAAATAACGGTAAATTTGGAGATTACTTTTGCAGAAAATGCGGTTATAAGAGTTAAAAAATGAATAAAAAATCAAATATTTTTGACGTTTTTAATGTCAAAAATAATTTAATATTAAATTACATTTTGTATTAAAAAGTAAAAACTTTGGGATAAAAATACTTTAAAATAAATATAATTATAAAATAAAATTATAATAATGGAAAATCTTACAGCCATAACCAAGGTAATTAAGAATTTAAAATTAAAATCAGAGGAACTTTTAACAAAGATGCTACCTATTATGGAAATATTAGTCGATACAGAAAATGAAATTTCAAAAGAGATTATCTATAATCTTACAACTAAAAAAAAAGATAAAATTACTTTAATTATGGTAACAGAATGGGCACAAGAAAAAACATCCACAATAATTAACGATGCGGAGGTCGTTAAAAGTGAGATTGACAATTTCGCTAAAACTATAAATAGTGGAGGAAGTAGTAGCAAATCTTTAAAGAAAAATATGGAAGAATATCCTTTTTTAGCAGAGGTATGGTTCGGCGACGTTTATGATGATAAAATAGGAATAGACGCTTTGAAAGAATTATTAGATGGAATTATTGAAAATATAGATAAAGCGGATGAAGATAGTATAATACAAGAGGGAACAGATCACTTTAATAAAAAATAAATTATTTTGAAATAATATTGTATTTCTGCACCCAAAAGGGTGGAGAAAAAATAATTTTTATATTTTTTTAATTTTTATAACTGAATTACAGTACATTCACTACAAAGATTTGAATCTGCGATATATTTATAAGGGAAATATGCGTAGCCTGATTTTGCCCTTTTAAATTTTTGGTATGAAAATATTATTTAATAATTCCCAATATTTACATAAAAGCGCGTCGTTTCTGAAAATTTCATCATAATTACACTCTTTAATATCTATAATTATATACCCAGCATTTTCAATATTACTTTTTTTCTTTCTTGTTTTTATTTTTAACTCTGCGAATGTTTTTTTAGCTACAGAATTTATTTCTTCAGAGTTAAAACAATCATCACATCCGTGCCAAAAGCATCCATCAAATTCAAAAGCATATTTTTTGCCGTTTATTATCGCGAATCCGTCTAATTTATATCGAGTATTTGGCAAATTAATTCTATATTCACCTTCTGGAGATAAAGCATGCTGTATTTTAATATCACACTTTGCAGATATGCAATTAAGCCAATTAATTTGTTTTTTGGAGTACATTACATTAGAGCAACTAGGACACCAACTGTCGCTAGTTGTTATATGCGTTGGTTTGACAGACCAAATATGGTTTTTGTCGCATTTTATTTCAATTTTGATGTCACTACCCATGTAGTCTCCGATAACTGTACCTCTTTTACTATTAACTATATTAATAAATTTTTCTTTTGCTACTATAGGACATTTTCCGGCACAAACAGGGCACCAATTATTTTTATTACAAATTCCATATGCGGTAGGATACCAAGTGTGATTTTTATCACATTTTACTTCTATTTTACTGTCAACAGTCTTATATTCACCAATAATGATGCCACCTTTTTCTTGAACAACTTTAATAAATTTTTCTTTCGCGGCCACAGGACATCTGCGGGAACATATTGAACACCAATCTCCTCTGCAAATCACGTACGTAGGTGTCATTTGTCTAATATGACCCTCTTGCATTGCACTTCCAATTTAACCGCAGATTTGGTGTATTTTCCTATAATTTTTCCTTCTTTTAATTCAACAATTTCATAAAATTTTTTTGCTGACGCGAATTGATTTTTTTTCCACTGCTTATTTTCTGAAGAAATTCGAATAAATTCTTCCATTTATTTATAAAAATATAATTTTTAATGAAAAAATATTAATTTCATTTTTTCAAAAAATGAAATTTTTTGTCGCAAAATAAAAATTATTTTTATATTTTTTTTTAACTTTTCATAATTGAATTACTGTGCATTCACTACAAAGGTTTGAATCTGCGATATATTTATAAGGGAAATACGAGTAGCCTGATTTTCCCCATCCGCTTCCCCAACTATTTTGCACTGTAAAAAGTTGAGTTGTATCGTTATATCCTACTAAACATAGCTCATGTCCTCCTAATAAATTTTCTGAACTTTGAGGAATAGGTACTAATCCAGAATTGGCGACGCTTTCACTCTCAAAACTATCATAGACAGATACAGCGATCAAAACAGGAGTTTTGTTTGTAATTGCTTGTTTAATATTGGTTAATAAATTTTCATCTATAGGTAGAGTATGATAAGAACCGATTTTATTTCCCAACGCTTCTTGATCACAATTTGACGGAGGAGTATCATTATATTTTGTAATATCATAAGGCCATGAAGTTTCGCTACAGATGCCGAAAGTCTTAACATAAGATGCTCCATCAACCACATCTGCACCAGAATCTGTTAAATCAGAAACAGCATGATTAGGATCTTCCAATAATCTTTCATGAAAATATAAAAATAATCGAGATGGCCAAAAACTAATTTTGCCATATTTAATATTTTGTAATATATTACAAGCCGCACAGAAGGCATTTGCCGTACAACTACCTAGCGTTGATTGATCATAAATCATACCTCCGTTATAAGCTTTAACGGTTCCCCATTTAGGAAGAGTTATTCCTGTAAAACTAGTCACATTTTTACAGGTAACTTTATTTTTTCTTGCGTTAGATCTTTTTGAAAAGTAATCGGCTGGTAAAAAACAGTGTTTAGACATTTTTTATTATTTCTTAATATAAAATAATATTTTTATTTTTTTAATAAAAAATAATATTTTAAATTTAAAAATTATGAGAAAAATGTGTTAATTTTATATTTTTGTTCAAAGACAAAAATATAGACTTTTTGTGCTAAAGCACAAAAGTTTAGAATGAATAATAAAAAACAAAATCAAACGTTTTTTATTATTTTTTTTATTTTTTGATTTTTTATTTTTTTTGATTTTTATTATTTTTTTATTATTTTTTTTGATTTTTATTATTTTTTTGATTTAAGCGACACTACAGATGAAACACTACCACAAGTTTTACAAACTTTAAATTCAATTCGATTTTCTTTCACCAAAATTGTGTTAAAACCGGCGCATGTTTTACAGGTAACGTATTCTGTAATATATTTTAAAAGGACTATCTTAAATTTTTCTGAGTTATATCTTCCTTGAATGGATAGGCCTTTTTCTCCAATATTTCCAATCGTTCCTAACTCTGCTTGAATAAAATTATTTACATGCTTTGGAGTTCTATTTATTGTTTTACAATTTGTTTCAAAATTACTCCAAATAACTCTTCGAGTTCCCGATCTATTTACAATAGGGCGATCGATTTTTAGAATTTCATTCGAACTACAGCATGACTGTCCTTGTTTTATATTTTCATAAATTCGATTCAATAATTCAAAATATGAAAAATTATTCTCTTTTTCAGCCTCACATGATAATATAAAATTATCATCTTTTTCATACGAAGAAAAATCGTTTTTTTCCTTGGGTAAAGAAAAAAAACTGGGTTTTCTTTTTGGAATTCGTTTTCTAGAAGAAGGATCAAAATAATGTAAATCGTTGCTATTCATATTTGTAGTAAGTCCGAGTAAAAAAATGAAAATTTTTAAAAATATTTTTCAATTTTTTATTTTTTATTAAATGTGAGTTCGACAAAATTCAAACCTTTGGTTTGAATTTTTATTAAAAATCATTTTATTTTTAAGATTTTTATTTTTAAGTCTGTTGTTGTAATTCTAATTCATATTCATTATCATAATTACATATTTTTCTAATTGCCAATTGATAGCCTTCGTGTATAATTACATATTCATTTTTATGAATTTCTAAAAATTTATCTATCGCTATTTTACAAGGTGGATATACATAATCATCCATCCAAATTATTCCATTTTTTTCTAGAAATTTAAAACTATTTTCAACATCTCTCGCTACAATTTCTGTTAAATGACAACCATCTATGTAAATAAAATCAAAATATTTTGTATTTAACGCAAAAAATTCGTCAGATGTTACTTTAAAAACGGTAATTTTGTGAAAATTTTTTGAATTTGAAATATTATAATCAAAATTTTCCTCCTCTTTATTTTGCAATAAATGTCCGTGATCATTATCGTCGACATTTAAAAATGGATCCACGCAAGTTAATGTAGATTCTGAGTCAGATAATATCGTATCAGAAAAATATACGCTTGATAAACCTTCATAACATCCAATTTCTAAAACATTATGTTTTTTGTTTGTTGGGACGAAAAATAATAATTTTTTGGATAATTCCGACTCTAAAAACCACGTTTTTGTAAATCTGTAAAGCATTGAAAATGGTTTATCTAAAAAATAAATTATTATATTTATTTTCAAGATTTTAATCTCAAAAATATATAATTTTTTATTTTAATTTCATATTTGTTTTTGCAAAAATAAATAATTTAATAAAATAATTTAATTATTTTTTTCTAAAGTTGATTTAAGTACAACACAAAATCGTATAAACTAAAAAAATAATTTAAAATGGCCGATTTTAAAAATAAAGTAGCAAAATTACAGGGAGAACTCGACGCATGCAAAGCGGCTAAAGGTGGTGAATCGTCAATGTCTACAATGACTATGGTAGGAATCGCTATTCCATTTATAATAGCTATAGGTCTATATTTAGCATCTCCTTCGTGGATCCATTCACAAGATGAAGATGATAAAAATGCGCCGCCAGCATTTAGTTGGGCAAAATTATTAATGTATACAGGAATATTTACCTTAATAATTTGGGGATGTATGTATGGCTTTACATATACATCGATGTATTCAGGGGAATCTAAATAATAAAATTTTTATTATTTTTAAATAAATACAATTTAATATTTTTATGCTTAATAAGAATAATTTTTTCAAACTCTAAAGAGTTTGAAAAAAAATGTAATTTAATGGCATAAAAATAATTCAAATTTTATATTTTTTAAAAAAGTTCAGATTTAATTTTTAGCTCTAAAAAATCAGCCACATTTGAAGAAAAATGACGACAATTATTATTTTTTGAATCATAAGGCCCGAAATTTTTCATTAAAACTTGGAAATGCTCCTTAAATTCTTTTATAGTTTTATAACATCTTTTAATTCCTTCTACATTTTGTGTAGCTTGGATGTATTTATTCCAACTATCTTTTTGTACTATTATGTTAAGGTCGCCTGGTATACCAGCTAAATGACACATATAAGATTCATCATCATTCGTTTTAAATAAAATATATCCGTGACAATTATACGTCATTCCAAGAATAAATTTTGTTATTAAAATATTATCGTTTAGCGAGTTAAACTCTGCGCTATAAATAATATCTTTTATTAAATTTCCATTTAATTTTTCAGATAAATAATATTTTGATGTGTTATGTTCATCAGAAAAATAATTTCCCATTATCGATTTATTTCATCTAAGAAAAATAATAAAATCAAAATTTCAGTTTTATTTTTCAAAAAAGAAATTTACGTTTTTTATTTTTTTAATAAGTTTTGTGTTTTTTATTTAAGAATAAGTTTTATTAACAAAAAATTTGCAAAAAAAGTTCATAAAAATAAAAATTTATAAAAATGTCGCTAATAACGCCTTATCTATATATTGGAAATATGCAAAATGCGCAAGATCAAAACTTTTTAAAATCTATTAAAGTTAGTTTAATTGTGAATTGTGCTAAAGAGGTTCCTAATTATTTTCCGAAAAATGTTCAATACATTAGGCTAGAATTAAATGATTTACCAAATCAAGATATTGGGCCCGTTTTAGAACCTGTAGCGAATAATATTATTCATTTAATGCGTAATAAAAAAGTGGTTTTTGTTCATTGTGCAGCGGGTATATCCCGCAGCTCTAGTATGGTAATCTATACTATTATGAAATTGCATAATTGGGATTACGAAAAAGCATTTAAATTTGTAAAAGATTTACATCCTAATACCAATCCAAATCCAGGTTTTGAACAACAATTATCTCAGCAGCACCACGGAGATGATGCTAATAAAAATAAAAAAGTTAAAAATAATCATAATAACGGAAAAATAAGACCTAAATATGAACAACTTTCTCAAGATATTGATTCTCTTATAGAAACGCCTACCGAAGAACAACAAATTCCTGAAAATTTAATCGATAAAGAAGGAAATAATAAATGGAGTAAATTAACATTTGATTGTAAAGATTGCGAAGCCCCAATTTTTACTAGTAATGGAACTGGACACAGAAAATATGCCAAAATATTTTCTTAAAAAAATCTGGTTATATTTAACTTTTTGTTTGATTTTTTTGTTCACAAAAAAATTTAAATTTTTCTGCTAAAGCAGAAAAATCAAAACTAAAGATTTAAATTTAAAGAAATGAAATTTTAACTTATAATATAAGTTAAAATAAATATACATTTTATGCAAAAAATGAATCAAGCTCGAAAAAATCAGAAAATTATTTTGCAAAAACAAAATTTTTTTAAGGATATAAGCGATTTATCTTTAATATTTATTGTCTGCGTTTGTATACCATTAGAAATTTATCTAAACGAACCCACAAATTATACCTTTATTTTCGAGAGTATTATTTTTTAAAAATGAAAAATATTTAAAATAATTTTCTGACTAAATTAAAATAAAAAATGGCAGATTTTTTTAATCAAAATTCTCCTTCTTGCGAATTTGAAATAAAAGGCGATAAATTAAAATACCCCGATTCCCATGAAGAAGACATCGTTTCCGGGTTATTTGCGGCACATAATCGACAAAATTATTATGATGGAATAGCAAATTCTCAATTTGCCAAAACAAAGGTTCCAATCAGAATGTACAAAAAAACGATTATCAAAAAAGATGGAAAAATAATCGACGTATTAACCGAGATTATTGTCCCACCTCAAACAGAAATTTATTTTGGAAATTGTGATAAAATTAGAATATCGCAAGGAATTGTCGGTAAACAAGTAGAAATAGAATATAATGAAGGAATCGCATCTGAAACTAATAAAAAAGCCGATTATTGTATGTCTATACATGCATACGCGCGTAATAATAGCGATTTCAAATATATAACAGGCCAATTAATAAAACCGATTGGAGAATTTTATAGTTATGAAGATTGGGTTAAGCTTTATTATAAACCTGATGCAACGTGCGAATCAGGTATACATGTATATAATGATCAATATCAAGCGATGAAATATAATAGCCTCATTTTAGCGATGTTAATTTAAATAAAATATTTTTTAAGAAATTTAAATTATTCGATATAAATACAACAACATTTTAACTTATATTGATAAGTTAAAATAAAATATATATTTTTAATTATAGAATAGATAATAATTTTTCTAGAGTTTGGTCAAAATTTTCAAAATACTCTTCGTGGTGATCGCCATTGCGAAAATCAAAAATATTAAAGTTTTGATTTTTTTCGTCAATTAGTAAGATCAATTTTTCATTTTCCCAATAAAAAGTATAAATTTCTTCATCTTCTTCGCATCTTTCATGCTCAGGCATTCCCAGAAATTTTTGCTGAAAAATTTCGCAATTTGGAAAATGTAAAGGTTTTTCTTTTTTAGGCGGGTCGTCTTTATGCCAAATAAGATTTTTTCCTGACGTTTTAACGTCAGGAAAAAAAATGTAATTTAATATTGCGCGAAAATAGGCATTAATTCTGATAATTTTTGAGGATTTGTCAATGAATTGTTTTCTATAATTTCGAGCATCGATTCTTTCCACTTTAAATTTTGTAAAAAGGGGGCATCATTCATTTTTAGTCTTTCTTACTTTTTTTAAACCATGTTTTCACTTTTTAATTTTTTAAATTTCAAAAATAAATGCAATTTAAAATCAAAACTAAAGTTTTAATTTTATTAATTTAATAATAAATAAAATAATTTTGTCATATTAATAATAAATGTCTGATACAAATCCAACAAAATTTTGGATTGAAGATCCATGTATTTTATTTACAGATTTAGCATTTTTTCCTACAACAGAGATGACAAGAGAACAAAAATTAAATGCATTAACGAGATTGGCAATTATAATTAGCGTGGTTATGTTTTCATTAGATTATCCTAATTGGTATATATTTTTATTAATCTCAATATTATTAATAATAGTTATACAGTATTCATCAAAGGCAAAAGATTCTAAAAAAACAGAGGAACATTTTTCTGTAGTTCCGACGAGAATTTCCGGGGATTTTTTGGAGACAATTGTTACCCCTACTTATAGCGAAGAAGTTCGTGTTCCTCCTCCCGCTTACGATCAATTTAATGATACGACAATTTTAGACATACCTTTTGAAGAACCTTTACGTCCTCAAAGTTATCCTTATGGACAATATTTGACGAAAACTAATTTATTACCTTCTGATGAATATTATGTTCATACAAATTTATCTGGGGGAGCTCGTTCGGCGAGAGAATTCGCTAATTCTTCGTTTATGAAGCATGAAATCAGTTTTCGTGAAAATATGCAAAGAATAAACAAAAAATTACTTGCCCGTCGTTTCAGGCACAACCAATTGAACGATGCTTATTCACCGTTCCATTCCTATTAATTTTAGCAGAAAAATATTTTTTATTAAAAAATATTATCTTCACTTATTTAAGTGAAGATAATTTCGAATATAAAATATAATTAATATATAATTAAAATAATTTAAATAAATAGGTTTAAAGAATTACAAAAATGTATATAACTTATTATAAATTGATAGAATATTTAAAAACTTTTTATCTTTTGGAAAATGAAAAAAGCATGCGAACCCTCAGTAGATGAAAGAGGTCCTGTTATAGTTAAAGGAAAGATAATTGAAGGCTATTATATAACAAAAACTGGCCAGATATGGTCTGTAAAATATAAAAAATATTTAGTACCATTTAATAATGGTTATTATCAAGCAGGTATAACCGATAAAATAACAAAAAACCATTACACTGTTAAACCCCATATTTTAGTAGCTAAAGCATTTTTAACTAATGAAAGAAAATGTTCTGATGTTAATCATAAAAATGGAAATAAGCTAGATAATAGATTAGAGAATTTAGAATATGTAACATCAAAAGAAAATTATAAACATGTTTTAGATAATAATTTAAGAAAAGCTTATAAAAAATCAATAATTCAATTTGATAAAGCAGGGAATAAAATAGCGGAATATAGCAGTATAACAGAAGCAGCGATTGCAGTAAATGGAAAAATAAGTCCAATATGCGCCGTTTGTAAAGGAAAAAATAGAACAGCTTTTGGGTTTAGATGGGCTTATAAAGAAGAAGAAACAAAATTGTCTACGGCCAATAAACAATGGAAAGCTGTAAGACAAATAGACCAAGAAACTAAAGAAATAATAGCTGTATACAAAAGTGCTACAGAGGCTGCTAAAGTCATGGGTTGTCATAATAGTTGTATAAGTGGAGCAGCTACAGGAAAATATAAAAATATAAAAGGATTTGATTGGGAGTATGAGCCTAAGGAAATAATACCTATAATAAATAATGAACCTGCAGAAGATGAAAGAGGTTTAATAGAAATAGACGGTAAAATATTCAAAAATTATTATGTGACGAAAGATGGTAAAATTTGGTCTAAATCTTTAAAAATATATCGAAAATTAAACGTCAATTCAACTGGATATTATCATTTGTCTTTATCAGATGATGCGACTAAAAGCAAAATTACAGCTACTGTTCATCGTTTAGTCGCAAAAGCATTTATACCAAATCCTGAAAATTTAGATATAGTCAATCATAAAGATGGCAATAAATTAAATAATCACGTTTCAAACCTCGAATGGCTATCACAATCTGGAAATGTTAAACATGCAAGAGATAATAATTTGATTAAACTTCATACTAAACGTGTAATCCAATATGATAAAAGTGGGAAAAAAATAGCTCAATACAATAGCATTAAAAGTGCAGCAAAAGACGTAGGAGTTACAGCTGTTTCTATATCTGATGTTTGTAGAAAAAAATCGCAATTATCCGGAGAATTTATGTGGATATATGAAGGAGATGACGAACCTGGTCCTTATGTTCGCAAACCTCATTATGCAATTAGAAAAATTAATCAAATAGATTCCAAAACTAAAAAAATAGTTGCTGTTCATGAAAGTTTAGTAAGCGCGTCTAAAAGCGTCGGTACTTCAACAACTTCAATAAGAAATTCATGCAAGGGAGAAAATTACATAATTAAAGGATTTTTATGGGAATATGCGGATAATTAATAAAATAAATTATTTTTTACAATAACTAAAATTTTACATTAAATTATGTTTATTTTTCACATAATTAACTAAACAGAGGTTCAACAAAATTCAAACCCTTTGGTTTGAATTTTTGTTAAATTATATTTTTTTCTGACGTTTTAACGTCAGAAAAAATCTTATGTGAAAAATAGTTTTATAAATTTTTAAAAATAAAATTGAAGTTTATTTAAAAAATATCTGAATTAATAGAAATATATAAAATTTCCAATATTATTATGGAAGATATTTTTACGATCGTAATCTTTTTTATCGGTCCAGCAACGATTAATAAATTAATGAGAACCTGTAAATTCTTAAAAAAAATATGTTACAATAATGAAATATGGGATAAATTCACCTTTGAATCGAGTGGAAATGATGCTCGTTTTATATATGACGAAAAAGTATATGAAATAGATTACCATTCATGGAACACATATAGTAGAAGATACCATAAAGATATGAAAATAAATTCCTATGAAGTTTATAAACTTTATTGTGCTTTTGTAGATAGTTTTGGATATACATTTTCATTCGACGATTTAATGTACAAAAATACTCTTTATTTAAACGGTCCTAAACCAGGACAATTACCATATATTCCTGACATTAAATATATCCCTAAAGAGATTGAAAAATTGACCATACTACAAGAATTACAAATATGCGAGTGTAATCTTTTTATTATTCCTGAAGAGGTTGGGAAATTAACCAAATTAATAAAATTAAATTTATCATTTAATAATATTAGAATTATACCTAAAGAAATTGGAGAATTAACTAATTTAAAAGAACTTAATCTAGATCATAATAAAATTAAATGTTTTATCAAAGTAATTAAAAAATTAACTAATTTAAATATTCTTTTTTTGAGTGAAAACGGAATTAAAATTATACCTAAATCGATTACGAATTTGACTAATTTAGAGGTCCTTTATATATCAAATCGTAAAGATAGGCGTAGACAGCGTTTACCCAATGGTTTTGAATATTTAACCCAGTTAAAAAATCTAAAATTTAAGGATTTTTAAAAATAAATTAAATCTTTAGATTTTGATTTTTCTACTAAGACAGAAAAATTTAACTTTATTTTTTCAAGTAATTTATTTTTCTCACGTTTTAACGTGAGAAAAATATTGTTAAAGATATTATTTATCGAAATTAACTTTAAAACTTATATCTTTTAAATTAACGGTTAAATCATGTTTTTTATCATCTGTCCATGTAAATTGATTTATTTCAATTTCAAACCTTTTTTTAAAAATAAACATATTTTTTAAATCTATTAAAAAATTATCTAAAGATTCTATAGGAACCGATTCAAACATATCATATATACTGGTAATCTGATAAGAAACAGTTTCATTTATTTTTTCAGTATTTTCCATTTAATAAATATTATTTCATTTTTTAAACTAAAATAAATGAATAAAATTATATTTTTAATATTAAATGTGAAAAATATTTTATTTTTTTAATTAGGATTATATTGTGCAGTAACGATCAATGTCATTAAAGTAGGCGGATTTGAATATTTAACCATTCCATTTTTCGCTCTATTCGCAGCCAACTTACGTTTATCACTATATCTTGAAAAATATCTAGGCCATATAATAGGCGATTCTACTGCACTATAACCTATAGCAGATTGTGCATTAAAATCACAAAAAATATTGTTACCGCTCGTACAATATGCCCTAAAAATTTGATTATTTATATTGCAATAATTACCGCAATTAAGTTCAAAAGAGTCGACAAAAACATAATTTTGTTCGTTGATATAAGAGGTATCTCCCCAAGAAATATATACAGGAGCAGTTTCAAATCCTTTAATTATTCCTAATGCTGTATAATCATCAGCCACAGTAAATGAATATATGACTGGATAATCTGAAGTAAAATAATACGCATAATAATAACCTAAATAATTTAAATATAAACTTTCTAATTTATATGTGTTTGTTACCGGAACTAATGATAATTTAGGCGGAGCTCTTAATCTATAAGTTTCTCTGTTTTTACTTAATAATAAAAATAATATAATTAGCAAAAGTGTAACGATAATAATAGTTAAAATATTAATTTTCATTTTTATTTTTAAATATCTGAAATAAAAAATGAGCAAAATAAAAAATGAAAAAAATATTTAATTTTATAATATTTTACTGAGAAATCAACGAAAATTACGAGTCAAAAAATTTTTGAATTTATGGATGAAAAAACTTTGAAATTTATTGCAAATAATTTTAGTTCTAAAAAATTATCCAAGGGAATAATCAGAACTAAAATTTCTGGTAATAAATACGCTATTCTAAGATGTGATACGCGGTATAATTCTAAGAAATGTTTTCTTGTAAAAGATGTTGTTTTATCCGCAGAAATAAAACACAAACAAGCTAACTCCACTGATAGCATAAAAAAATACGTGTCGTGTTATAACTGCGGTATATTCATCGAAGAAGAATGTTTTGATAATCGCGATTATATTTTATGCAAATACTGCTTTGAATGTATGCAAAATGCTTTAATTATAAAAAAAGAAAATATAACATTCGTCTATATTAACGAAACCGAAAATGCATGTTCGCCGTATATGTCACCTTTTATTTATATTATTAAAAATAAAATTATAAAACATGTTGCCATAGAAATTATAAGGACAAATCCTCTTTATAAAAAAACAAAACCAAATTTAGACATGTACGATTATTGTCACAAAGAAAAAATTAAATTACCTAAAAATTCTCATCTTAATAAAACAAAAAATTTTGAACTTTATCGTTATAAAGAACGTAATACAAAAAATTATATCACAATGTGTAAAAAATGTTTAGAATTTAGGGAATACGCTTCTTTTATGACTAATTATAATTTTGTTTATATAAAAGAGATTTTTAGTAACAATAATTTATTACCAGAACTAAAAAATTTGATAGCAAAATACATGTTAAGGGTGGTTGCTTATTGATTAAAATTTTAATATTTGTTTTTTCTTATTTTTTTGAAAAATAAGAAAAATAATTTCAAATATTTTTTATTTATTAACAAATGTTTTTGACATGCTTTTAATATGAACCTCGCCGAATGGTGTTTTTATTTGATGTTGAGTCATTCTTACATAATCTTTACCTGATTCTTCTGAATTATTTTCATCCTCTTCATCTTCGTATAAATGTTTAAGTACAGAATCTCTTGGTATCATTGTTTTATCAAGTTTAACAGATTTTTTCATTATTCTAGGTAAAAATGTTCCCATAGCTTGCATCAATTCAGGGGGAGGTATTAAACTAGATAAGCCGCTAAATATATCAGAATTGTCATTTTTATTATTTTTTATAATTACAGGGACAAGTCCCATACTTTCTGGAGTAATTGGTGAATATCCTAAATTATTATTTATTTTACTCGTGTTTTGGTTGACGTTGTTGAAGTTGTCGACTTTTTTTTTAAAGATGGAGAAATAATCTCTTCGCATTCTCCATCAACATCGCAGACCATTTCTCTTAATTCATCTTGAATAAGTTCATCTAAATCGTCATCTTCTTCATCTTCGTCCTCTTCTTCGTCGCTTTTATTATTTTTTTGAATTTTTGATTGTTGTTTAGGTTGTGTTTTTGATTTATTAGGTGGAGGTTTTCCTACTTTTTGTTTTGTATTATTTTTATTGTTTTGCGAGGCGGTTTGTCCACCTTGTCCACTACTCTGTCCACCATTAAGCATCGAAAATATTTGTCTTAGTGCGTTTTCGTGATGTGTTATAATCTCTCCTTGTTTTTGAAATATAGCGTCATATCCCTTAATTTTATCTTCTAAAGTTGTCAAATGAGTTTGTAATGCAGAAATTTTTGAATTTAACCAAAAAGCCACACCTATCATAGCTATTAATTCTATACCTGCATGAATTAAAATAGGCATCGATATTGGTGAGCCAGAAGCAGTTGCGGGACCTGTTGAAGCACTTTGTGTAGACATTTTACGTCAAACTTTGTTTTCTTTTATAAGAAATTATTTTAATTTGAAAATAAATAATTTTATTAAAATAAACTTTTGATTTTGATTTTTTTTGTGAAGCAAAAAAATTAAACTTTATTTTTAAGTCGAATCTTTTGTTTTGATTTTAATTAAATTTTTAATTTAAAAATTTCTATAAAAAGTTTTAAATTTATTTATAAATTTAGTAATTTTTCTAAAAATTGCAAAAGAACAATGGAAGAAAAAAATAATGAAAATAATAACGAGGATTTTGAAGATTTACAGGATCTATATCAAACAATAATAGATTTTATCTCTGATCTATCATTAATTTTCACATCAGAGGACGAAAAAACAGATTTAATTATAATTGAATTTTTTTATAAAAAAATCGATAAAAATAAAATAAGAAAATATATTATCAAACACGTTCTTCCTCATGAAATTCAGATTAAAAATCGTGAAATTTTATTTTTTGATGAAAATTGTCAACATATTTTTGCAGGATTACCTGCAAATAGAGTAATGCATTATAGAAATGTTATATTGAAGGAAAAAAGAATTTCAAAACCTTATATGGATACTATTTGGGAATATTTAGATACTATGATTGAATTAACTAAACCTTATTTATAAAGATAATAAAAATTTTATATTGACAAATAACATTTTTTATTAAATTACATTCATTATTAAATTACATTTATTTTCAAATAAATATTTGAAAATAAAATAAATATTATATTAAAGATGTTTAATATTTTGCCTAAAAATAATTTTTAAATGAGCAAAAATAATTCGTTGAATTCTTCGTGTAATATTGAAGAATTGAATGTAAAAGAGGAGAATAAAATTCTGGATGAAAATGCAAGTTCATTAACATTCGAAGCTATATCTGAATTTGTAAATGACCTATGCGCAGTTTTTTGCATACCAAAATCGCCTCTCTCATTATATAAGCGAATATTAGAGCATATTAATAAGAATAGTTCAGGCGATTCTATTCAAAAATGTATAACTGGTTTTGCTTCATTTTTTGCTAATTATGAAGATTATATCGGCACAATAGAAAAATTTAAAACTATACCGCGTGACACGATTATAAGGTATGGAGATAGTAAAAATGTTTATTTAGAGATTCAAAAATATATTTATAAAAGTAAAACGGATGATGAAAAAGAGATTATTAGATCTCATTTATTAACGATAGCTGCTACTATAGATCCTAGCGAAAAATCTTTCGCAAATTTAAATTCTGCGTCTCCGTTGTTAAATAAATTTAATTTAGATTCTTCGTCAAAAGAAGGACAATTTGTAGCTAATGTTATTCAAAAAGCTCAAAAAACAATGAGTAATAATAAAAGCGATGATCCTACTACCGCCATAATGGGATTATTATCTAGCGGTTTGGTTGGAGAGATGATTTCAGGATTACAAGAGGGAGTAGAGACTGGTTCTATGGACGTTACAAAATTATTCGGATCGATGCAATCTGCTTTATCAGGGGTAATGGACGTGCAAAAAGAAAATTTGGAACAGGTTGTAAATAATAGTAATAATAATAAAACTGTAGAAGATTGTTCAATCGACGAAGATATTCCATCTCAAAACCCAGATTTCGATATGGATAAACTTGTGCTTAATGTTCAAAAAACATTGAAACAACCGTCAACAAAAGCTGGTAAAAAATCCAAAAATTTAGCTCCAATCGTTGTAAACCCTAATAAAAATACAAAAAAAACTAGCGCAACTGTCGAAGAATTGGAAGACGTTGATTAAAATCGTCCCGCAGCAAATTTAATATCTCTGACGCATGTCAAATATTTATTTTTTGGAAATAAATAAATCTTTGTCAGATTTTAATAATACAATTTTCTCACATTTTTAATGTGAAAAAAATACAAACTACATTTATTTTTCATTAAAGTTTATATTTTTGCTTTATTTAAAAATAAAAATGGAAATAAATAAATGTCAAGGTATTACAAAAAAAGGGAATAAATGTAATAATTCTGCTCTTGCAGATTCTAAATTTTGTATATATCATAAAGAGATTATTATTTTTAATGAAAATTGCCCAATATGCCTTAATTGTGATGATATAATGCATATTTTAGAACCTTGTAAACATCGTTTACATTTAAATTGTGCTGAAAATATGATATCTTTTGATTGTCCTCTATGTCGTAAATCTATAGACAATTTTCCATCTTTTATATCGGAAAAAATAAATTATAATATTACAAAAAATAGAAAATTAATAGAGGAAGAAGAAGAGAATAATATCCTTAATATTTTGAATCAAAACAATAATTCATTTAGAAAATTGAGAGCAATGTTTATGCCTCAGGCTGAAATTTATGCGGCTGTACAATTTTTATGCAATAATAAAATACCTGCATGTTATATACCTATCGAATATAGAATATCTTTATTTGAAAATATGCCTAGTTTACATGAAGGTTCTATTTTTAGCGCTATAGTAAGTTTAGTTTTTGAAAATATTATTAAGGATGTACAGAATGAAGGAATAGATATCGAAGAAATTTTAGATGAAAATTTTAACGAAGATTTAGCTGAAGAAGATGTTTATAATGATACAGATTTAAATATAAAAATTATGATAAGATTTATTTGAAAAATTAAAAATCAAAATAATTTTCAATAAAAATATTAAAATAAAATTAAAAAATGCCAGGAAAAATAAGTATTAAAAATATATCAAAAAGTACGTTAAAATTTTTAATTAAATCAGTCGATAGTAAAACTGAACATTCGCAAATTTTAGAAGCGGATAAAGAAATTGAGTTAAATACAAAAGGAGGTATAAAATCATTATTAATTTATGATAAAGATATTAATGATAAAAATATTATCTGGAAAGGGCTAATACCTTCGTATGGGTTTTTACAGATTACAATAGATTTTGATGGAAATAAATGTAATGTCAAATATGGAGATAATTTATTGGTTAATTTGAAAAATATAAATTTGGAAGAAAATGTAGGCAAAAAAGAAAATAATACCATTTTTTATTCAACAATTTTATTAATAATTATGTTGATATTTATATTTTTATTTTGGTATTTTTATTAACAAAAATTCAGACCTTTGGTTTGAATTTTGTTGAACTCACGTTTAACAAAAATTCAGACCTTTGGTTTGAATTTTGTTGAACTCACGTTTAACAAAAATTCAGACCTTTGGTTTGAATTTTGTTGAACTCACGTTTAAATTAAAAATTTAAGAAAAATTTTGAGTAAAAAATTTTGAGTAAAAAATAATAAAACTTTGAAAAAATAAATACTTAAAAAAATGAAATATGAAAATAAATTCGAAAAAATATTAAATTAATTATGGAAAAAGAGACGCCTTTGTGGTCCATTAGTATTATCTGTAAAGACGAGGAAAAAACCTTCCCCAGACTTTTAAATTCTCTGCAAAATTATATAAATTTAGGAGGTGAAATTGTCGTTGTAGATACTGGAAGTACCGATAATACTATTAAAGTTTTGCAAGATTTTGGTTTTAAAAAATATGAAGAGAGAGATCAAGGTAGATCTCTTTTGGAATTTTCAAATATAGATAAAAGGGTTGTAGATGTTTGCAAGCAAGATAATTTACACTTATATTTGAACTATGCAAAAATAGAAAATAAAAATGTTGTAGATTTAGATGATTTACAATTATATTATACAGAGGTCGGAACCCAATTTATGTTAAATGTTAATGAAGAATTAGCCGACAAAATACATGAAACTTTTTTAGATAAAAAAGATAACCGTACTTTTGTTATCCCTGGAAAAAAGATTATTAATTTTGGAAAAGCGAGAAAATATGCAGGAAGTTTATGTTCTAATGATTGGATATTATCTGTAGATTGTGATGAAGTTTTTGCGTTTTTAGATATTAATTTTTTAAATCACATTATAAGGACAGATGATGTTGATCAAATCTCTTTTAATTTTAAATATAGGGATTCTTTAACAGGAGCCGTGAATTCCACGACTTTAAGAGATAAATTCTATAACAGAAAGGTTGGAGATTGGCGATGGATAGTTCACGAGCAAGTTATGCCTAAAGATAACGTTAGAAAACATAGAACATGCACAGTTACCGATTTCACATTATCTCTCGACCATTATCAACATCCTGCTGAACATCGTAATAATTATTTAGTGCAATTATGTTTGGATGTTATAGAGGACCCGAATGACAGGCATATTCATTGGTTAGGGCGAGAATTATTTTTTTCAGGATTATATTATAGCGCAATCAAATTGTTGAAAATTCATTTAGGTTATAATGCTTGGGAAGCAGAAAAATGTTTTTCATGCATTTATATTGGAGATTGCTATTTAGCCTTGTCAAAAAAAGATATAGAAAAAATAAAATTCGAAAAAAAATCGCTCGAATATTATTTTAAAGCTATTAATTTCGCTAAATATTTTAGAGAACCATGGATGAAAATAGCGCAAGTTTATTATGATAATGGGGATTATTTACCGTGTATTCAATTTGCGAAAAGCGCATTATTAATAGAAGCAATGCCGCAAACTTACATGACAAACATGACTTGCTATCAAGATATGCCATATGGTTTGGTTTATTCCGCTTATTTAAAGATAAATAATAAGAAAAAAGCTCATAAAATGTGGAAAAAAGCAATCACATTAGCACCAGGTAATGTAAATTATATTAATGACGTTAAACTTTTTAGTCAGACTTTTTAGGAATAAAATAAATTATTAAATTTTGTAATTTTTATACGTTTAAAAACGTATAAAAAATTATTAGGCATTTTTGAATCTATTTAAGAATAAATTCTTTAATTTACAAAATATCATTTTTCTTAAAAAATAAGTTTATTATTTTTATATAGAATCTAACTGGTATTTTAGTTGTGCATTTTCGTTTTTCAACGTATTTATCTCATTTTTCATATTTTCCATCTCTCTAAATAGCACTATGATAGATGCATGACAACAATCCATAAATTGAGGGCAATTTACGCCAGAATCTATAGTTAAACCGCTATTTTCATCAAATTTATATATCAGGTTATTTGCGTTATATTTATCTTTTTCGCTCCAAATAATAAAAAATTTTTTGTCTTGTGGACGTGGAGGCCATTGCATAAACGTGAGTTCAACAAAATTCAAACCAAAGGTTTGAATTTTTGTTATATCTATCACTAGAATCGTTACCTATTGTAATATCATTTTTAATATCTATTGTACATCCCGCTTCAAATCCGATATTTTCGGTCATTTTATTTTGAATTGTTAATAATATTTACACCACCTTTAAACCATTCTTGATTTTTTGGAATTAATTTATTTATTTTTCGTATCAATTAAATTGCATTTTTTCTGATATTTTGACGTCAGAAAAAATTTTTATACGAAAAATATAATATTTTTAATCAACTAATTGCGTTTCTGGATAACATAAGCCAGACATACATGCACCCATTTTTCCATCATTTCTCACGCATATTTGTCTAAATAAACAATCTGGATTATTTGCCTCGCCAATTGGTGGAAAATTTGCTGGAGGGTACATTAAAGGATAACCATTTTTAGTATTTGTCCATTGTGGCATGTATTCACATAATCTAGTGGTTGGATTGCATAATCCTTTTTTTCCATTATAGGAGCCATTTGAGAAATGACATTTTTTTGCACCTAAATTACATGCTAAATTTGCCTCCGTGTATGAGCAATTTATATCATCAAAATCTTCAAATCCTTCGTGCTTTTTATCATAAACTATAAATAATATTACGATAAATACAATTATTCCTATAATTATAATCGTTTTTGTATCCATTTTTATTATTACTTTAGAAAATGATTGTTATATTAATTTTGACTAAAATAATAATTAATTAAAAATTTATTTTTAATATTTTTCCTTAAAATGTTAAAATATTTTGTTTAAATCTTTAGTCTTGATTTTAAAAATGCAAAAAAGTAGAAAAAAAAATATTCAAAAAAAATCTGCTATAAATTCTTATAGTTATGCAGATATAAATTATCTTTTCGATCAATATTCAAAAACGAAGAATGAAAAAACTCTACAAGAAATTATGCAAATGTTAAGTCAAATAGGTAACGATCTATGTATTAATTCTGACATATCATATGATCAAAAACTTAAAACTTTCAATGAATTTTTAAAATATGAAAAAGATACAAATAATTTTTGCGTGGATATTCTTTCAAGATGGCGTGATAGTCTAAGTTATTTAAAGGGAGATGCTAAAAATGACATGCTAGAATTATTAACAATTATAGTAGATAATCAAGAACTTTGTTCCCATGAAAGAATTTATACGGCTGTTTATTTTTATAATTTAGGATTTATACATAAATGTTACGATAGTTTTATTAAATTATCTAACGATATAACATTAGATATCGAACATCGATTAGAAGCCATTAAATTTCTATTTGTATCCGATGAAGAAAAAAATAAAAAAATATCTTTAGAATGTTTGTTAAATATTATAGAAAATTGCGATAAATATGACTGTAAACTTAGATATTCTGCAATAATTTCTTATACGTCAAAAAAAGGAATAATATCTTTATTAAATAAACAAAAACTTAATATTCCATACGACGAAGATTTTGTTTTCCCTTTACAAATTACATTTTTTAATAACCAAAAAAATGAAGTGAGGTATAGAATATTAAGTGCACAACATTTACTTCAAATGACTGTAATTAAAGAGGAAGAAAAAATAAATATTATTAAAGAACTATTTATTATAGCCACAACGGCGGTCGCTGAAAATAAAGAGGAAAAAAATGATAATGAAAATAAAGAAAATAATAATTCTAAATCTCTCAAAAATAGTACAACAGAAAATATAAGAGCAGATGCTGCAGATGTTATATATAGATTGGGAACACCTGCTGATAAAATTAAAGCGAGAGAATTAATTATTAATTTAGGATTAAGTAGCGATGGAAGAAGAAAAACTATAATACCGAAAACAATATATGAAAATTCTCAAAATGTACACGATGAAACTATCGATTATCATACTCAAACTTTTATTGAAAAAATGGTAAATTTATCGATGGAAAACGAAAATCTTTCCAAATTAATTAGCTCATATACGTTAGAAAAAGCAAATAATGAAATATCGACGTTTATGCGTAATAATTATGTTATATCTAACGATGACGAAATAAAAATAGAAGATGAAAAAATAATAGAAAAAGATGAAAATATTACAAAAAATGAAAACGTTATCGAAATAGATAAAATGAACATGTTTCAGCGTAATGCTGTATATGGAAGTCTACATAGAATAAATATTGATACCGCTACTTTTACGAAACATAAAGTTACAACTGCAGAGGTTTTAATACATATTTGGGCTAGAATTCATAGTGGAGAATTTGAAAATAATATCGTTAAAATGTTAGAAAAGAGAACAATAGAAGAGCTAGATGACACAGATGATAGTTGTTCGTCTGGTTATGTCACTAGATTAGTTAATATTTTATCTCCTGTCGATGATACTATAAGAATTAGTTGGGAAACACAAATTATTGCGAACGTTTCTGGCCGAATGAATAAAAGAATAAGAGATTGCAAAGATGATGATATTTTAGTGGGAATTGCCTCAGGAATGATGGAAAATGCCGATGAAGATAATAGAAATATTTATCTTAAATTTATTAGAGAACAATTTGTCGATATAGAGATTGAATTATATAAAGAATTTGTAGAAGAAAATCATATTAAAAATGACGATTTTTCTAAATATATGATTAATGTTAAAAAAGAATGGCTATCTGACGAAAAAACTTTTTAGTAAATTTTAATTATATTTTTATTTTATTTTTATTTTTTCACGTTTTATACGTGAAAAAATGTAATTTAATCAAAAATATTTTAATTTTTAAAATTCTATAATAAATCCTTGAATTTTATGTTTATCTTGACATAAATCACAAAAACGGCTTGTATCACTACGAAATTTACCATTTTTCTCATTTAATAACCAAGTTGATGAAATTTTATACATAAAAACGGAGTGATTTTGATATTTTCTGCATTGAGTACTCCGATACTCATAATTAAAATCATCTTTGGTATAAATACATTCGCATTTTTTCTTAAGTTTTTTCGCATGACAAATTCTTATGTATTTACATTTTTTTGAACATTCGATAAACTCGATAACGTTACTTGGAGAAATATCTTCTTTTAGAATGCAATCTATGATTTCTAATTTAGTCGATGTTTCTAAAGTATATATTCCAAAAACATCGCATATTTTACGTAAATTGACTTCGGAACAGTTTTCCAATATGGATATCATTTCTCGTTGTCTATCATGACATAATCCGAAAATATCGCAAAACTTACATAAATTCTTAGAAAATTCCCATAATGCGTTTTCTTCTGTTATTAAATTATCCATTTTTACTTGACAAAGTCGATTTAAAATATAAAAAATTATTTTTATATTTTTCAATTTTAGAAATTTCTAAAGTTACGATGATTTTATTTTTATGAGTAAAAATAAAATCATCAAATTAAAAAAATGAAAAATAATTTTGGTATAAAAATTATTATTTGAACACGAAGTTTTATTCTTTAAAATGTTAAATATAACCTTTGGAGAATATGCTAATGATTTTCTTCCAAATTTTATATATTTACAGAAATCTATCGATTCGATGACATCAGATTATTTAAATTCTGAAATTTTTAATCTTTACGATATTTTTGTAATAGATAACATAGGCAAAACAAAAACAAAATTTTTAATGACAGACTTTGAACTTTCAATAATGATGAGCAACGTTAAAAATCATAAAGTATGTTATTTTCGCGAGTATGGAAATCCACATTTAGAAAAAGATGACAAAAGATTTGAATTAAGATTTTCGTTAAATTAAAAATTTAAGAAAAATTTCTTTGAAATTTTGAAAATTTTCATAAATTTATAAATCAAAAAATAAAAAAAAATTGCTGACGTATAATTATATTTTTCACACTATAAAATGTGAAAAATATCTTATGATTTAATTATAAAAATGAAAACTATTTGTAAAATATTATTTTAAATATTAAATCATTTTATAATGTGTCCAGAACTAAACAAGCTATTAGAAAATCCTCGGGAATTCAATCAATGAGGAAATCAGGTGCATCCAAATCGCTTGCTAAAACGAAAGATAAAGTTGAAACAAAAGCAGAACCAAAAATTAAATCAAAAAAAGTTTCTGAAATTCCGCGTTGTAAATGTGTAACTTTAAAAGGATCGCAATGTTCCAGAACTGGTAAATATGATGGGTTTTGTTTTCAACATAAAGATTGCAATAAAATTGTTCAAAAATCAAAAAGAGAATACATTGTTCCTGATCCAGAAAAACATGGTTTAAGGGATCCGAA
>Ga0070731_10000319_pt1 | contig 73764 bp, 83 predicted proteins | sample Coa_R1_2_FD_66448 | JGI IMG/M metagenome (GOLD analysis project Ga0070731, IMG submission 66448) | Surface soil microbial communities from Centralia Pennsylvania, which are recovering from an underground coalmine fire - Coalmine... | ecosystem: Environmental > Terrestrial > Soil > Unclassified ... | reverse complement strand
CGTCCTCGATGTGCTCGAGCTGGTCGGCGAGGATCTGCTTCGTGTCGTAGAGCAGCCGGCCGATCAGCGTCGACTTGCCGTCGTCGACCGAGCCGGCGGTCACCAGCCGGAGCAACTCGGCCTGGAGCATGTCCTCAGAAGTAGCCAACGCGCTTGCGGTCCTCCATCGCCGCCTCGCTGACGCGGTCGTCGGCGCGCGTCTCGCCACGCTCGGTCACGCGCGTGGCTGCGATCTCGTCCACGACCGCTGCGATCGTCTTCGCCCCGCTCACGACACCGCCGGTGCAGGTCATGTCGCCGACGGTGCGGAACCGGACGGACGCACGGAACGGCGACTCGTCCGGATAGCGCTCGACGAACTCCGAGACGGCATAGATCATCCCGTCGCGGCGGAAGACGTCGCGTTCGTGTGCGAAGTAGATCGACGGCAGCTCGAGGCCCTCGCGCGCGATGTACTGCCACACATCGAGCTCCGTCCAGTTCGAGATCGGGAACACGCGGATGTGCTCGCCCTTGCGGGTCCGCGCGTTGTAGAGGTTCCACAGCTCGGGACGCTGGGCGCGCGGGTTCCACTGGCCGAAGTCGTCGCGGAAGCTGAAGATCCGCTCCTTCGCACGGGCGCGCTCCTCGTCACGCCGTGCGCCGCCCATCGCCGCGTCGAACCCGTGCTCCTCGATCGCGTCGAGCAGGGTCGTCGTCTGCAGCTGGTTGCGCGACGCGCGCGGCCCGGTCTGGTCGACGACGCGTCCCTTGTCGATCGACTCCTGGACGCTGGCGATCACCAACCGCTCGCCGAGCTCTGCGACGCGCCGGTCGCGGAACTCGATCACCTCGGGGAAGTTGTGCCCGGTGTCGACGTGCATGACCGGGAACGGGAAGCGCGCGGGGCGAAATGCCTTCTCCGCGAGCCGGAGCATGACGATGGAGTCCTTCCCGCCCGAGAACAGGAGGACCGGCCGTTCCCGCTCGGCGGCGACCTCGCGCATGACGTGGATCGCCTCTGCCTCGAGCTCGTCGAGGTGGGACAGCGTGCGCAGCGCCATCGACACGGTCACGCCTCACGCCCCACGTGCAGCAGGTTGAGCTCGGCGAGCCGAGCGATCACGAGGGCGGCCGACTCGGACGGGGTCTGGCCGGTGGTGTCGAGGCGCAGCTCGGGATGCTGCGGCTCCTCGTACGGGGCAGAGACCCCGGTGAAATCCTCGATCTCGCCCGCGAACGCAGCCGCGTAGAGACCCTTCGGATCGCGTCGCGCGCACTCGACGAGCGGCGTCGCGACGTGCACCTCGACGAACGGCGCGAGCGGCGCGATCAACGCCCTCGCATGCGCGCGCGCATCCTCGTACGGCGAGATCGCCGAGACGACCGCGACCGCGCCCGCACGCGCGAGCCGGGACGCGACCCACGCGATCCGCGCGATGTTCGTGTCGCGGTCCTCCTTCGAGAACCCGAGGCCCTTCGAGAGGTGCGTGCGCACGATGTCGCCGTCGAGGTGGTCGACGACGAAGCCCTCGCGCTCGAGCTCGGGGTCGACGATGTTCGCGATCGTCGTCTTCCCGGCACCCGACAGCCCCGTGAACCAGAGGACGAAGCCGCTCATGAGGCTTCACCGACGTGGAGCCCGCACTCGGTCTTGTCGGTGCCGGCCCAGCGACCCTCCCGGCCGGAGCCCGGGATGGTCGAGTGCGTGTCGCCGATCGAGTCGTAACCCCGGTCGTGCAACGGGTTGTACGGAAGCCCGCGCGCGCGGATGTACTCCCAGCAGCTCTCGTCGCTCCAGTCGGCGAGGGGATTCGCCTTCCAGAGGTCGTGCTGCGCGTCCCAGCCCAGCTTGGCGGCGTGTGCCCGGGTCGGCGACTGGTCGCGGCGAATGCCGGTGATCCAGCAGTCGAGATCGAGCAGGGCGCGGTTCAGCGGCTCGAGCTTCGCGATCGCGAGGTACAGATCGGGGTTCGTCTCCCAGAGGCCGGCCTCCACCGGCAAACCCTCGAACGCCTCGATCTTCGTGTCGTAACGGTGCTCGACCTGCCGCCAGGTGTCGTACGTCTCGGGGAAGAGGTAGTGCGTGTCGAGCGCGAACACGCGCGCCTTCGGCTCGAGCGAGAAGAGCATGTCGAGCAGCACGCTCTCCTCCTTCTGGAAGGAGCATGCGAGCGCGACGCGCCCCGGGAAGCGCTCGAGCACGAGGCCGAGCACGTCCTCGGCGCTCATCGACTCGACGTCAGCCGGCAGCCGCAGGCTCGGGCTCGCCACCGAGCAATACCTCCTTGAGCGTGTCGCCGCGCAGGCCGAGACGGAGCGTCTCGAGCGGGATCACTTCCTCCGGCGGGATGTTCCCGAGGTTCACCTCGGGGCCGAAGTGGCGGACGAACCACGCCTGCGACGCCTTCGTCGGCGCCTCCCAGACGAGATCGTGGAAGTCGATCGAATGTGCGATCTCGTCGACGAGACCGGTGCGCATCTCGCCGGACGGACGGAAGATGCCCGCGGTCCCGCCTTCGCGCGCCTCGGTGATCACCTTCCAGGCACCCGCGTCGCGCTCCTCCTTGATCCACTCCACCCACTCGTACGGGGCGAAGACGACCTCCGAGTCCTTCGAGCCGACCTCCGAGAGCACGGTGAAGTCGCGCGCAAAGTCGGCGATCAGCTCGAGCTTCCGCTCGCGCGGGATCTCGATCGTGCCGTCGGAGATCTCGACGTGTGTCAGCCCGAGCGACTCGAGCCACCGCTTGTACTCGTCGAACTTGCCGCGCGCGTACACGACCTCGAAGAACGTTCCGCCGATGACGACGGGCTTGTCGCGCAGGATCTCGAGCTTGCGCTCGAGCCCCTTCGTCACGTACGCGGTCCCCCAGCCGAGCTTGACGATCGAGATGTAGTCGCCGCTCGTCTCGAGAACGTCCTCCCACGCGCGCGGGCCGAGGCCCTTGTCGAGCACGTGCGTGAGGCCGCCGTCGCGCCGGATTCCCAGGTCAAAGTCGCGCATAGAGCTCCTCCAGCTTCTGTCTGGCACGGGCCTGGACGTCGCGATAGAGCGAGTTGCCGTGCGCGTCGATGCCGACCGTGAGCGGCCCGAAGTCCTTGACGCGGAACTTCCACAGGCACTCCGGCATGAGCTCCTCCCACGCGACCTCTTCGATCTCCTCGATCTGCGTGGTCTCGAGCGCAGCGGCGCCGCCGACGATCGCGAAGTAGACCATGCCGAGCTCGTGCATCGGCTCGATCGCGTCGTCGGGGAAGCCGCCCTTCCCGCAGATCGCGCGCACGCCGTACTGCCGCCCGAGCGGCTCGGTGAAGCGCACCATGCGCGCGCTCGTCGTCGTGCCGATGCAGATCTTCTCGTAGCGGCCTTCCCCCACCTTGCGCACGTTCGGCGCGGTGTGGAGGAGGAAGGCGCCGCGCAGGTCCATCGGCGGCTCCACGCCCTGGTCGAAGATGCGGATCTGCGTCCGGTCCCTGATCCCGATGATGTGTCCCTGGACGGTCACCTCGTCGCCGGCCCGGAGCTTCAGGATCTCCTGCGGATCGGTGATCGGAAACGTCACTTCATGCGTCGCCATCAGCCACTAAGCCTCCCGGTCGTACTCGGTGTCGCCGTCGGGGCCGATGTGCGCCGACGCGCGCCGCGCGGCCCAGCACTGGTAGTTGACGGCGACCGGGTTGAGGGTCATGTGCGTGTCGGCGTGCTCGACATGGCACTGCAGAACCGTGACGTCGCCGCCGAGGCCCATCGGCCCGATGCCGGTCTCGTTGAGCAGCTCGAAGAGCTCGTCCTCCAGCTGCGCCACGAGCGGGTCGGGGTTCCGGGTCCCGATCGGCCGCATGATCGCCTCCTTCGCGAGGTGCATCGCGTAGTCGGCCGAGCCCCCGATCCCGACGCCGACGATGCCCGGCGGGCACGGCTTGCCGCCGGCGCCGACGATCGACTCCAGGACGAACTGCTTGATGCCCTTCACACCGTCGGCGGGCACGCACATCTTCAGGAAGCTCATGTTCTCGGAGCCCGAGCCTTTCGGCACGCACTTGATATGTAGTTCGTCCGAGTCCTTCTGAAATTCCCAGTGCACGATCGGCAGCCGGTAGCCGATGTTCGGCCCGGTGTTCTCCCGCGTGATCGTGTGCACCGCGTTCGAGCGCAGCGGATGCTCGACGGTCGCGCGCGCGGTGCCGTCGCGAAGCCCCTCGTAGATGCGCGCGGGGTGAAGCGGGAAGTGCTCGCCGACGCGGCAGTGGTAGACGGCGATCCCGGTGTCCTGACACACGAGGTTCTTCTCGCTGTCGGCAATGGAGACGTTGCGATAGATCGTCTCGAGCACCCTCTTTCCGGGAATCGATGTCTCACGGGTGCGGGCCTCGGCGAGCGCGTCGCGCAGGTCCTGCGGAATGTCCTTCAACGCCCAGACGTACAGGTGCGCGGCCGCGTCCTCGACCGCGTGCTGCAGGTCCGTCGTGGTGTCGATGCTCATGCTCTCGCCTTCTCCGAGGCGGCACGGCCGGCGCGACGGCCGAAGACGACGCATTCGAGCAGGCTGTTGCCCATCATGCGGTTGCGGCCGTGCGTGCCACCGGCGATCTCGCCACACGCGTAGAGGCCTTCACACGTCGTCTCGGCGTTCGTGTCGATCACGAGGCCGCCGTTCTGGTAGTGGAGGACTGGGTAGGTGAGGATCTTCTCCCGGAGCGGGTCGATGCCTGCTCCGCGGTAGCGCCGCAACATGTACGGCAGTGAGATCTCGGCGTCGGCGCGGGGGATGCGCGTCGTGTCGAGGAAGACGGCGGGTCGACCGTCGGGCGTCGTGACGCCCTTCCCTTTCGCGACCTCGTCGAAGATCGCCTGGCTGACCGCATCGCGTGGACCGAGCGAGTCGGTGAACTCGTCGCCTTCCGCGTTGAGCAACACCGCCCCGTAGGCGCGCGTGGTCTCCGGGATCGAGTAGCCCTGCATGTTCTGGGGCCACGCACCACCGTTCGGGTGGTACTGAAGCGCGTCGAGGTCACGCGATTCCGCGCCGAGCTCGAGCACCAGCTGCGTTACCTCTCCGGTGGCGTTCGGATGGTTCGTCGACAGCTCGCCCCGCCGTTCGGCCTCGGCGTAGCAGCGACCGCCCGCAGCCAGCACCACCGCGCCGGCGTCGACGACGTGGTCGCCGCACGTCGCGCGCCAACCGGACTCGGTCCTCGCCAGCGCGCGGAGAGGCGAGTTGGTGTACGAGTGACCGGTGCCCGCCTCCCAGGCCTCGCGCAGCTGCTTCGTGATCGCATGGCCCGTCCGGTCGCCGACCTGCAGCAGGCGCCTGCGGGTCGCGCCGCCGCAACGCGCGAGTCGGTAGCCGCCGTTCTCGCGCGTGAACTCGACGCCGAGCTCCTCGAGCCAGTGGATCGCGGACTGTGCGTCTCCGGTCAGGACCGCCACGAGCTCGGGGTTCGCGGTCTCGTGCGACGAGTGCATCACGTCCTCGGCGTGGGTCTCCGGCGAGTCGTCGTCCGCGAACGCCGCCTGGATGCCGCCCTGGGCCTTCGACGAGTTGTTCGCCTGCAGCGATCCCTTGGTCGCGAGCGCCACGCGGGCGCCCGACCGCTCGGCGGAGACGGCAGCGGCGAGCCCGGAGGCGCCGCTCCCGATCACGAGCACGTCGAACGAGGTCGCCGCGGCGGCCATGGGCGGATCCTACCTGATGATGAAGATAAGCAAACCTAATAGATCGCGCGGTACAGCCCCGTGATCTCCTCGGCCGTCGCGGGTCGTGGATTCGCGTGGTTGCCGCCCCGCCTCGACGCGGCCTCTCCGAGCGCGGGCAGCTCGTCCCCGGGCACGCCGAAGTCGCGCAGGCGCTCGAAGCCGCCGAGTCGCGCGAGCCCGCGTGCCCGCTCGACCGCGTCGCCGCCGACGGCCGTGCCGAACCGCTCGATCTCGGCCGGAACGAAGCTCTCGTTGAAGGCGAGTGCAGGCGGCAGGCAGAGCGCGTTCATCGCCCCGTGGGGCAGCCCGTACGTGCCGCCGGCCGCCTGGGCCATGGCGTGCGCGAGCCCGAGACCGGCCACGCCGAGCGCCCTGCCCGCATGCATCGCCCCGCGTAGAAGCTCCTCTCGCGCCTCGCGATCGTGGGGAGCCGCGAGCACCCGCGGCAGCGCGCCCGCGATCAGCGGCGCGCCCGCGAGCGCCGCCTCGTCGCCCTCCTCGCAGCGGCCCTTCACGTACAGCGCTTCCGCGCAGTGCGCGAGTGCGTTCATCGCGGTGCCCGCGGTCACCTCGAGTGGCAGGTCGAGCGTGAGCTCGACGTCGTAGACGATGCCCGCGAGATGCGCGCCGGCCCCGCCGCCCCGGATCCTGCGGTCGGGAGAGCGCACGCCGTACGACGACGACCACTCCGCACCCGAGTACGTCGTCGGCACCGACACGAGCGGCAACCCGGTCTGCGACGAGACGTTCTTGCCCGTGTCGATCGCGGAGCCGCCGCCGACGGCGAGCACCCCGTCGATTCCGTCGGGCACCTCGACGCGGTGCGACGGGACCTCGTTCCACCACGCGGCCTGCGGCACGTCGAGTGCGCGCCAGCGCTCGCTCGCGACGACGAACGGACGCGCGACGCCCACCTCCGCCAGCGTCGACGGTAGCTCGGCGAGGCTCCAGCGAACGATCACACGAGCTGCCCGCGCGCGAACTCGACGAACTCGCGCGCGGCGCGGGCCTCGGAGCGGCCGGCGGCGCGGACCAGCCAGAGCTCGCGCTCGGCCTCGAGGCCGACGAGCCTCGCTTCCGTGAGCGTCCCCGTCGCGAGGTCGTCCTCGATCGCCGTGCGAGAGATGAACGCGACGCCGTAGCCGCCGCGAACCGCGCTCACGACGGATTCCTGCAGACCGAGCTCGAGGCGCACGTCGAGATCCTTGAACCTGACGCCGAGCGCGCGGAGCTCGTCCTCGATCACCTCCCGGACACCGGCTCCCTCCTGCATCAGGATCAGCTGCTCGCTGCGGAGGTCGTCGAGGCTGATGCGGCGGCCCGCGAAGCGGTGACCCGGCGGGCAGGCGAGCACGAGCTCGTCACGGAAGAAGGGCTCGTACTCGACGCCGCGGTGCCGCGGCGCCGCGCCGACGATGCCGAGCGCGAGCGTCCGTTCGGCGACGCGCTCGACGATGGCCTGCGTGTCGCTCACGGTGAGCGCGATGCCCAGCTCCGGATGGTGCTTCGCGAACTCGCAGAGAAGCCGCGGCAGCACGACGCCGCCCGGCCCGGTCGACGCGCCGATCTCCAACGTGCCCGAGAGGTCGCGCTCCGCGTCGCTCGTCACCTCGTTGACGATGTCCTCCTCGAGCGCGAGGAGGCGCTGCGCGCCCCGGTAGAGCCGGTGGCCCGCCTCGGTCGGCTCGACGCGACGGCCGGAGCGGTCGAGGAGCTGCGTTCCGAGCCGCTTCTCGAGCGCGCGGACCTGCAGGCTCACGGCGGGCTGGGTGACGCCGAGCCGCTCCGCCGCCTGGGAGAAGCTGCGACGCTCGACCACGGCGCAGAACGCCTGCAACTGCCGCGTGTCCATAAGCGCAACTTATACATCGCCGGCGCGGAACTCGAGTCGGTTGCCGAACGGGTCCTCGGCGTAGAAGCGTCTCGCACCCGGAAGCGAGTCGTCGTCGCGAACCGGGACCCCGGCCTCCTCCAGCCGCCTCCGGAGCCCCTCGAGGCCCTCGACGACGAACCCGGGGTGCGCCTTCCGCGCCGGTGCGAACGGCTCCTCGACCCCGACGTGCAGCTCCGTCGCTCCGGCACGGAACCAGCAGCCGCCGCGCGCGGCGAGCGGCTCCGGCTTCGGCAGCTCCTCGAGGCCGAGCAGTCCGCCGTAGAACCCCCGTGCCGCATCCTCGCAGCCGGGCGGCGCCGCGATCTGCACGTGGTCGATGCCGGTGACCGTCATCCCCGACGGTCTACCATCGGCCCGTGGTGTCGGCGCCCCCTCGGCTGGAGGACAGCCTTGTCACGGGCTACAAGCGGCTGGCGTCGGATGCGCCCCACCGGCGCATCGATTTCGAGCTTCGAGTCCTCGACGTCTGTTTCGCATCGCTGTTCGGGCTGGTGCTCTTGCCGGTCGCGCTGCTGATCGCGCTCTTCGTGCGCGCGACCTGCGGCGGACCCGTGCTCTACCGCGGACAGCGCGTGGGCCGGGGCGGGCGGTTCTTCGCGATGCTGAAGTTCCGCACGCTGCGCGCGGGTGCCGAGGACCGCATCGGCCAGTACCTCGGCGAGGAGCTCGTGAGACGGACAGAGGCGGAGCTGACCTCGCTCGGCCGCTGGCTGAAGGCGACCCAGCTCGACGAGATCCCGCAGCTCTGGAACGTGCTGCGCGGCGACATGTCCTTCGTCGGCCCGCGGCCGATCCGGCCACGGTTCTTCTCCGAGCTCGCCACCGAGCTGCCCGCCTACTGGCAGCGCCTCGTCGTCCGGCCCGGGCTCACCGGCTTCGCGCAGGTTCGGCGCGGCTACGAGACGTCGATGGCGGAGAAGCTCGCGCACGACCTCGAGTGGATCGCCGACCGCTCCGTCCCGCTCTACCTCCGCACGCTCTTCGTCACGGCGTTGCGCGTGCTGCGGCAGACGTTCTCCCCCTAGACTGAGCCGCCATGTGCGGTATCTGCGGAATCGCAACCGCGCACGGCGGCGTGGATCGGGACAGGCTCGAGCGTATGTCCGAGACGCTTCGGCACCGCGGTCCCGACTCGGACGGCATGCACGTCGCGGGCGGGATCGGGCTCGCGTCGCGCCGGCTCGCGATCATCGACCTCGCCGGCGGCGACCAGCCGCTGGCGAACGAGGACGGATCCGTCGTCGTCGTGCAGAACGGCGAGCTCTACAACTACCGCGAGCTGATGGGCGAGCTGCAGCGCGCCGGACACGAGTTCCGCACGCGCAGCGACACCGAGGTGCTCGCCCACGGCTACGAGGAATGGGGGCTGGGGCTGGCCGAGCGGCTGCGCGGGATGTTCGCGGTCGCGATCTGGGACGAACGGGCGCGGCAGCTCGTCCTCGCTCGTGACCGGTTCGGAATCAAACCGCTGTACTACCGCCACGTCGGCGGCGAGCTGTCGTTCGCCTCCGAGCTCGCCGCGCTGCCGCAGGGAGAGATCGATTCCGATGCGCTGGAGGCGTTCCTCGCGTTCAACTCGATCCCGGCGCCGCTGTCGATCTTCCGTGAGATCAGGAAGCTTCCGGCCGGGCATCTCCTGACGTGGCGGGACGGGAACGCGGCGCTCGAGCGCTTCGCGCGCCCCGGGCCCTTGCCGCCTCGCGACACCACGGACGAGGCCGAGCTCGTCGAGGAGTGCCGCGCGCGCCTGCGGGATTCCGTGCGTGCGCATCTCGTCGCCGACGTCCCCGTCGGCGTGCTCCTGTCGGGCGGCGTCGACTCCGGCGCGCTCACGGCGCTCGCCGCCGAGGAATCCGCAGAGCCGGTACGCACGTTCTCGATCGGCTTCGAAGAGGCCTCGTTCGACGAGCTCGCCGGCGCACGCGCCGTGGCCGTGCGCTACGGGACACGTCACCGCGAGCTCGTGCTGCGCCCGGACGCCGCACTGCTGCTGCCCGCCCTCGCCGACGCCTTCGACGAGCCGTTCGCGGACTCGTCCGCGCTGCCGACGTACCTCGTCTCGAAGCTCGCGGCCGAGGACGTCAAGGTCGCACTCTCCGGCGAGGGCGGCGACGAGCTGTTCGGCGGCTACTACACGTACGTCGCCGATGAGCTCGCGCAACGGGTCGGGCCGCTCGCGCGCGCCGCGCGCCCACTCATCGAGCTCTTGCCGACGTCGACGCGCAGGGCGAGCTTCGACTACAAGGCGAAGCGGTTCGCGCGCGCGGCGCATCTGCCCCCGCTCGAGCGCCACCACGGCTGGAAGGAGATCTTCTCGGCCGACCTGCGTGCGGAGCTGCGCGGGACACGGAGCGCGTTCGATCCGCTCGACCTCCAGCGCTCGCGGTTCGCCGAGACCGAGGGCCACGCGCTGCTCACCCGGTTGCAGGACGTCGACTTCGGGACGTACCTCGTCGACGACCTGCTCGTGAAGACGGACCGCGCCTCGATGGCGTGGTCGCTCGAGGCGCGCGTGCCGTTCATGGACACCGTGGTGGCGAACTTCGCGTTCTCGCTGCCGGTTCGGCACAAGGTGCGCGGACTGTCGAAGAAGCGGCTGCTGCGCCGCGCCGTCGAGCCGCTGCTGCCGCGCGCGGTCGTCCACGGACGGAAGCGCGGATTCTCGATCCCCGCCGCGGCGTGGCTGCGCGGCGAGCTCGAGCCGTTCGCCCGCGCGACGCTGGCGCCCGAGGTCCTCCGCCGGCAGGGCTTCCTCGACCCGGCCGCGGTCACGAAGGTGCTGGACGCACACGTCGCGGGCCGCGACGACCTCTCACGGCAGCTCTGGGGGCTGCTCGCGTTCACGCTGTGGTACGAGCGGCACGTGGAGGGCATGCGGCGCGACGTGACGCTCGAGAGCGCGCTGGCGTGAGAATCTGGGTCGATTTCACCGCGTCCGCGCACCCGCTCGTGTTCCGGCCGCTGGTCGAGCGTCTGCAGGCCCAGGGTCAGGAGGTCGAGATCACGGCGCGCGAGTATGCCCAGACCCTCCAGCTGATCGAGTCGCACGGCATGACGGCGACGGTCATCGGCCACCACGGCGGTCGCTCTTCGCTCGGCAAGGCACGACAGATGCGGTCCCGGCTGCACGCGCTGCGGAAGTGGGCGGGCGGACGCGACTTCGACCTTGCGCTCGCACACGGCTCGCACGAGCTGACGATGACCGCGCGCCGGCTCGGGATTCCGAGCGCGACGACGTTCGACTACGAATGGGCGTGGTTGCAGCACCAGCTCGGCTGCCGCGCGGCGACGCGCGTCGTCGTGCCGGACTCGATCCCGCCCGAGCGGCTCGCACGCTACGGCGCGACGCCGCCGAAGCTGCAGCAGTACCCCGGCCTGAAGGAGGAGTACTACCTCGCCGATTTCGAGCCCGACCGGGCGGTGCTCGAGGAGTGGTCGATCGACCCGGCGCGCGTTCTGGTCGTCCTGCGGCCGCCGCCCGACGTCTCGCTCTACCACCGGCACTCGAACCCGCTCTTTCCGCAGACGCTCGAGCACCTCGGCACATCCGAGGACGTGCACGCGCTCGTGATCCCGCGGACCGACGAGCAGCGCGACTTCGTGCGGTCGCTCGCACTGCCGTCGGTGATCGTCCCGGAGCGGGCGGTCGACGCGCAGAGCCTGATCGCGCTCGCCGACCTCGTCGTGTCCGCCGGTGGAACGATGAACCGCGAGGCGGCTGCGCTCGGCGTTCCGGTCTACACGACGTACGGAGGCCGCCTCGGCGGCGTCGACGAGGAGCTGATCCGCCGCGGCCGGCTGCGTCCGTTGACCGATCCGCGCGCGCTGGAGCTCCACAAGCGGGACGAAGCGGCCTCGGAGCGCGTGCGCCGCGATCCGCAGGTGATGCTCGACCTGCTGCTGTCGGCGCTCGACGTTTGAGCCATGTCCGGGGACTGTCCCCGGACATGTCCCCTCAGTGCAGCGTGTCCTCGAGGACGGCCTCGGTGCCGATCCTCTTCGGCTCGCGCACCATCTGGGTGAGTCGCGCCACGACGCCGAGCGTGTCGCCGTCGTGCACCAGCCGCTCGAGCTCCGTCAGCTCGTCCTCCAACCACTCCGGATCGACGGCCGGCCGGGCCGCACGCATGATCTTCGGGTGCGAGGTCGGGCCGACGGCCTCGCCGTCGTTCCAGAGCACTTCGTGGAGCTTCTCGCCGGCCTTCGCGCCGGTGAAGACGATCGGAACCTCGGCCTCGTCCTTGCCCGAGAGGCGGATCATCTGCTTCGCAAGGTCGAGGATCTTCACAGGCTCACCCATGTCGAGCACGTAGACCTGGCCGCGACCGCCCATCGAGCCTGCCTGGACGACGAGCGACGTCGCCTCCGGGATCGTCATGAAGTAGCGCGTCATCTCGGGGTTGGTGACCGTGACCGGGCCGCCGCGCTCGATCTGCCGCCGGAAGATCGGGATCACCGAGCCCGACGAGCCGAGGACGTTGCCGAACCGCACGGCGACGAAGCGGGTGTCGACGTCTTCGCGTAGCGCGAACGATTCGACGATCCACTCGCACACGGCCTTCGACTGGCCCATGAGGTTCTTCGGGTTCGCCGCCTTGTCGGTGGAGACGAGCACGAAGCGCTCGACGCCGAACTCGACCGCGACGTCGGAGACGGTGTGCGTACCGAGGATGTTGTTGGAGACGGCCTCGAGCGGGTTCGCCTCGAGCATGCCGACGTGCTTGTACGCGGCTGCGTGGAAGATCACCTGCGGCCGGTAGCGCTCGAACACCTGGCGCATCTTCGACCGGTCACAGCAGTCGGCGAGCACCGGGATCGCCGCTGCGAAGTCGCGCTCGTCGAGCAGCTCGCGCTCGATCTCGAACAGAGCCGACTCCGTATTGTCGACGAGCACGAGCCGTGCCACGCCGAGACGGACGAGCTGCCGGCAGAGCTCCGAACCGATCGAGCCGCCCGCGCCGGTGACCAGCACCGTCTTCTCCTTGACGTACGCCGAGACGGCCTGGAGGTTCACCTCGACCGGCCGCCGGCCGAGGACGTCCTCGACCTGCACGGGGCGGATCTGTCCCGCGAGGTCGACGTCGCCGGCGATCAGCTCGTGCAGTCCCGGCAGCGTCTTCACCGGCGTGTTCTCGGCGCGGCAGTCCTCGACGATCTGCTGGCGCGCCTCGCCGGCGGCGGACGGGATCGCGATCAACACCTCGTCCGGCCGGTTGTCGCGAAGGACGTGTCGAAGCTCGGCCGTGGTTCCGAGCACGCGCACCCCGTGAATACGCAGGTTCTTCTTGCGCGGATCGTCGTCCACCAGGCCGATCGGCGTGTACAGCAGCTGGCGGTTGCGCTGCATCTCCCGGATCAGCAGCTGGCCGGCGTCGCCCGCGCCGACGATCAGCACCTCCTTGCCGCGTGCGACGAGGCCGCCCTGCGGGCGCTCGATCAGCGTGCGGGCGAGCAGCCTCGAGCCGGCGACGAACGCGAGCAGCAGCAGGTAGTCGAATGCCGCGATGCTGCGCGGCAGCCGCGAGGTGTGCGCGGGCTGGAACGCGTAGAGCGCGAGATACGTCAGGACCGACGCGACGGTCACGCCGCGGAACGCGCCCCACATGTCGCGCGTCGAGACGTAGCGCCACCAGCGGTCGTAGAAGCCGAAGACGACGAACGCCGCGAGCTTGATCGCGACCACGACCGCGATGACCTTCCAGTCGAGGAGGTGGCGGTAGTAGGGCGGAACGGCCTTGTCGAAGCGCAGCGAGAACGTCAGCCGCCAGGCGGCGGCGATCAGGAACGCGTCGAAAACGAGTTGCCAGACCCGGTGCCGATTGACCGGGAGGCGGATCACGACGCGACGAGCTCGGAGGCGCGTTTCAGGACCGACGCGACCTCCTCCTGCTGCTGCTCGTTGATCCCCGCCCACAACGGCAGGCAGAGGTTCTCGCGTGCGGCGCGCTCCGTCTCGGGCAGATCGCCTTCGACGTAGCCGAGGTAGCGCAGCGCCGGCTGCAGGTGAAGGGGCGTCGTGTAGAAGGACGCGTGGCCGATCTCGGCCTCGTCGAGCGCCGCGGCGAGCCGGTCGCGCTCGGGTGAGCGCACCGCGTACATGTGGTAGACGTGGCCGGGTTCGTCGACGGGAACGTCGACGACGTCCGCCAGCAGCTCGGCGTAGCGGGCGGCCGCCTCACGGCGGAGCTGCGTCCACTCGTCGAGCTTGCGCAGGAAGATGCGCAGCATCGACGCCTGCACGGCGTCGAGGCGCGAGTTGTAGCCGATGTGGAAGAAGTCCTTCTTCGCGCGCGAGCCGTGGAAGCGGAGCATCTTGACGCGTTCGAGGAGCTCGTCGTCGTTCAGTGCGATCAGGCCGCCGTCGCCGAGCGCGAACAGGTTCTTCGACGGATAGAAGGAGAAGGTCGAGGCGATGCTCGTCGCGATCCCGGGCGAGCCGAACGCCTGCGCAGCGTCTTCGATGATCGGCACGCCGAGCTCCCGAAGCTCGTCGACCGGCGCCGGCCGGCCGAAGAGATGCACGGGCATGATCGCCTTCGTCCGGCTGGTGATCCGCCGCTCGACGTCGCCGCGGTCGAGGTTGAGCGTCGCCGGGTCGATGTCGGCGAAGACCGGCGTCGCGCCGCGTCGCGCGATCGCCTCGGCCGTCGCGTAGAAGGTGAAGGCGGGGCAGATCACCTCGTCGCCCGTGCCGATCTCCATCGCGTCGAGGACGACCACGATGGCGTCGGTGCCGTTCGCCACGCCGACGGTGTGGCGGACCCCGAGGTACTCGGCCGCCTCACGCTCGAACGCCTCGACCTCGGGGCCGAACACGAAGCGACCCGTCTCGAGGGTGCGTGAGAAGGCTGCCTCCAGCTCCGGGATCAGCGGCGCGTACTGCGCCTTGACGTCAATGTGGGGAATCGGCATGGCGGCGTTTGATGGTAGCCGTGCGCCTACGGCGAAGGACCAAGTATGCGACGAGGAGCACGAATCCTGCGGCGATCGCGTAGTCCGCGTACCGAAGGTCGTGCGATGCGCGGTGCCAGCTCGCGCCGACCGCCCAACCCGCACCGGCGACGGCGGCACAGAAGACGATGCAGCCCGCCGCGGCGAGCGGGAGCAGGCGGCGGAGCGGCCATTCGAAGCTCCCCGCCGGGATCGCCACGAACGAGCGGACGAGCGGCGCGGCGAATCCGAGCGGGACCGCGACCGTCCCGAAGCGGTCGAACCAGCGCTCGGCACGCTCGAGGCGCTGCGGCGTCACGTGCAGCCAGCGTCCGTGGCGGCTGAGCAACGGGTAGCCGCCGTAGAAGCCGATCGCCCATCCCGCGACTGCGCCGAGCACGTTGGCGAGCACGCCGGTGACGACGACGGCGAGGTAGGCGCTGAGGCCGGAGCCGAAGTGGTGGGAGCCGAGGGCGACGTGCCCTGCGAGCGCGCCGGACGCGAGCGCGCCGCCGTAGACCATCGTCAGCTCGCTCGCCGCCGGCAGCAGCGCCGCGACGAACATCAGGACGAAGACCGCGAGCAGCCCGTGGTCGCCGACGAACGCGGTCACGGGCGGAGCCTACTCGTCACAAACCGCCCCGACCGGACGCGGCCGCTCAGGGCATGTCTGGCGGCAGCCGTCGCTCCATCCCGTCCACAGCCGGACGCGTCTCGACCGGCGGGGGTCCGCCCGCGAACGGACACGTCCGTGTCGTCCGGAAAGGTCAGCCGACGGTGGAGAACGCACAACGGCAGGGACATGTCCGCCCGCGTGTCACGAAGTCGCTAGGTTGACGACGTGAGCGCGGTGGAGGCCGACAGCCGCACGGCCGTGGTCGAAGCGCTGATGGAGCGCTTCCCGCACGTCCCGCGCGAAGCGGTGCTGAAGGAGGACCTCCTGCGCACCGGCATCGCGTTCGACGCCTCCGCCCTCACCGACAACCTCGACGGCGAGGTCAAGCCGAAGTCGTACTTCATCTTCTCGTTCGACCAGAAGCCGCTCGCGCAACTCGGCGAAGCCGCACGTCGCCGTCCGCCCGAGGAGATCGCCCTCACCGGCGGGCCGTACGAGCTCCGCCGCACGATCGTCTCCGTGCGCGTCAACCCGGAGTCTCCGTACGAGATCGCGCGCGGCGAGGACGGCGCGCTGCGGCTCTCGCTCGAAGGCCGCGGGCTCGCGGACGTCGCGCTGCCGCCGATGCCCGAGTACTACCGCCACATGCTCGCGAACGGCAAGACCGTGATGGAGACGGCGCCGACGATCCAGTGGGGCTACCTGATCTACCTGACCGTGCTCCGCCTGTGCCAGTACTTCGGCGCGCACGAGGAGTGCGGCTTCTGCGACATCAACCACAACTGGCGGCAGCACAAGCGCGAAGGCCGCCCGTACACCGGCGTGAAGCCCGTGGAGGACGTCCTCGAGGCGCTCGCGCTGATCGACCGCTACGACAGCGACCGGACGAGCACTGCGTACACCCTCACCGGCGGCTCGATCACGAGCGCCGTCGACGGGCTCGCGGAAGCGGACTTCTACGGCCGTTACGCGCAGGCGATCGAGGAGCGCTTCCCCGGCCGCTGGATCGGCAAGGTCGTGGCGCAGGCGCTGCCGCGCAAGGAGGTGCAGCGCTACAAGGACTACGGGATCGCCATCTACCACCCGAACTACGAGGTCTGGGACGAAGGCCTCTTCTCGATCATCTGCCCGGGCAAGGAGCGGTACGTCGGCCGCGAGGAGTGGCACCGGCGGATCCTCGACGCGGCCGATGTGTTCGGGCCGCGACACGTCATCCCGAACTTCGTCGCCGGCATCGAGATGGCGCGGCCGTTCGGCTTCGACGGCGTCGACGCCGCGATCGCCAGCACCACGGAAGGGCTCGACTTCTTCATGTCGCGCGGGATCACCCCGCGGTTCACGACCTGGTGCCCGGAGCCGGCGACGCCGCTCGGCCGAGACAACCCGAACGGCGCGCCGCTCGAGTACCACATCCGCCTGCTCGACGCGTACCGCGCGACGCTCGAGCGCCACGGGCTGACATCGCCTCCCGGCTACGGCCCCGCCGGCCCCGGCAATGCCGTGTTCTCCGTCAGCTCCTTCATGGACACGCTCGCGTGACACGTCTCGCCGAGATCGAGGCGACGCTGGTCGACGGCGGCCGCGTCGACGCCGGCGACGCCGCGTGGTTGTGGCGGCACGGCCACGACGACGACCTGAAGCGGCTCGCGCAGATCGTGCGGGCACGCTGGCACGAGCCCGATCGCGCGACCTACATGGTCATGCGGATCATCAACTACACGAACGTCTGCGTCGCCCAGTGCGACTACTGCGCGTTCTACGTCCTGCCGAACCAGGACGGGGGCTACGTCCTCTCGAAGGACGAGGTCTTCGCGAAGATCGACGAGCTCCTCGCGTTCGGCGGCGACCTCGTCGGCTTCAACGGCGGGTTCAACCCGAAGCTGCCGCTCGACTACTACTGCGACCTCTTCGCGTCGGTGCGCGAGCGCTACCGCGACCGGGTCGAGTTCTACGCGCTCACGGTCGCGGAGTTCGTCTTCCTCGCCGACCGCGCCGGTTTGTCGTACGCCGAGGCGGCAGCACGATTGCGCGACGCGGGCGTCCACTGGGTCACCGGCGGCGGCAGCGAGATCCTCACCGAGGACTTCCGCAAGCGGCACGCGAAGTGGAAGTACACCGTCCGCGACTACTTCGACGCGCAGCGCGCGATCGTCCAGAGCGGCATGAAGACGACCGCGACGATGGTGATCGGATTCGACGAGACGCTCGACGAGCGCCTCGAGCACCTGCAGCGCACGCGGGACTTCCAGGACGAGACCGGCGGACTCTTCTCGTTCCTCTGCTGGACCTACAAGCCGTACGGCACCGCGTTCGGCGGGAGGGAGATCGAGCCGCGCGAGTACCGCCGCCACATCGCGCTGAGCCGGATCTATCTCGACAACGTGAAGCACATCCGGACATCCGTGCTGACGCAGAACGCCGACGCGTTCGGAGCGCTCGACTTCGGCGCCGACGACTTCGATCTCCCGATCGAGGACGAGGTCACACAGAAGGCGGGCGCGTGGATCGACCTCGATCTCGAGGGCCTGCTCGCGGTGCCGCGCGACCTGGGCTACAACGTCGAGTACCGCCGAGCCGAACGACCCGCCGCACTCACGGCGTAGGAGGGATCAGACATGTGCCGGAACATCCGCGTCCTCTACAACTTCGATCCGCCCACGTCGCACGACGAGGTGCACGAGGCGGCCCTCCAGTACGTGCGGAAGGTGAGCGGCATGCAGAAGCCGTCGCGTGCGAACCAGGAGGCGTTCGAGCGTGCCGTCCACGAGATCGCCCACGCCACCGAGCACCTGCTCGCAGACCTCGTCACGACCGCGGCACCGCGTGACAGAGAGGTCGAGGCGGCTCGGCGCCGCGCGAAAGCGGTCGAGCGCTTCGGCCGCGTCGCCTAGAACCTAGACCGCGGCGCGCGCGGCCGAGACGAACCGCAGCTCGGGCAGCTCGTCGAGCTCGCCGACCTCGCGGGCCATCTCGAGAAACGTGTACAGGCCGGCCCGCTCGCGCGGCCCGAAGCGGTAGCGCAGCTTCTCGAAGTAGCGGGCGAGAAAGCCCGCCGGATACCCATAGCGCTCGGACGCCTCGAACGCGAGCTGCTCGGGCTCCTCACGCGCCGCCCGCACGGACCCGACGAGCGCGTCCTCGAGCTCGGGCAGGTCGGGATGCGTCGGCTCGGGGGCAGCCCACACGGCGAAGACCATCGGCAACCCGGTGCGCTCGAGCCAGAGCCGCCCCAGGTCGTGGTGCGGCGTCGGATCCTCGAACGCGGAGCGCAGCGCGGCGTCGCCGATCAGCAGCTTGCCCTCCGCCTCCTCGCCGAGCGGCACGTGCTCCGCGTCCGGAAGCAGCACCTTCGTCAGCACGACCGACGTCGCCGACTCCGGCGTGACCGCCACGGTGCGGATCCGCGGCAACGGCACCCGCGACACGAGCTGGATCGACTCGACGGCGCCCTCGCTCGACACGCAGAGCCGCGGCAGAAGGCGAAGCCGGTCCGCGGCACGGGCGTACGCGATGGACGAGATCGGCGCAACGTCGATCTCCCCTTCGACGACCCGGCGGTTGAGCTCGGTCGGGACGCCGACGATCTCCTCGACGTCGGCGTTCAACCGGAAGAAGACCGGAGCCATGTTGACGTAGCCGATGCGGCCGAGCTTGATCGACATCTCAGCCGGCCCGGTCCACGATCGCGTACGTCAGCGCCTCGAGCTCCTCGCGGTGCAGCTCGGAGTCGAGGAACGAGCGGGCCCGCGCGGCGTACTCCAGCGCTGCCTGCCGCGAGCGGACGATCGCATCGGTGTTGGCGACGCGAACGAGCGCACCGTCGGCGGTGCCGCCTGCAAGCGCCGTGCGCACCACCTCGTCCTGCTGCGCGGCGATCAGCAACGGCATCGTCGGCGTGCCCTCGCGCAGGTCCGTCCCGGGGATCTTTCCGGTCTCCTGGGTCTGGCCGGCGCAGTCGAGGATGTCGTCGGCGATCTGGAAGGCGATGCCGAGATTCAGCCCGTAGCCGCCGAGCCGCTCGTCACCGTGCGATCCGAGCAGGCATGCGGCCTCGATGAGCTTCCCCGTCTTGAGCGCGCAGCGCTCGAGGTAGGCGTCGATCGTCGTGTCGGGGTTGCGCGTCTGCAGCCGCTGCATCGCCTCGCCGCGCGCGAGGCCGAGCGCGGCATCGGCGAGGGTGACGACGGCCTGCTCGTCGCCGGTGCGCACGAGGACCGAGAACGCGCACGCGTAGAGGTAGTCACCCGCGGCGAGCGCCGCGTCAGGGCCGAAGACCGACCATGCGGCGGGCATGCCGCGACGCATGCGCGCGCCGTCGACGAGATCGTCGTGCACGAGCGTCGCCATGTGGACGAGCTCGACCGCGACAGCGGCGGGAGCGGACGGCTCGTCGTCCGACGTGAGGAAGCAGAGCAGCGGCCGGAGCCGCTTGCCTCCGGCGGAGAGCGCCTCGCCTGCGACCTCTGCGGCGAGACCCGGCCGAGCGTCGACCGCCTGCGCAAGCCCCGCCTCGACCTCGGCCATGTACGGCGCCAGCCCCGGCGTGGCGTGGATCTCGGTGAGCGTCGTCACTCCGCGACTCCAGTGTGCAGCGCGACGATGCTTCCTGCGAACAGCCTGAACGTCACGTCGCCGAAACCCGACTCGCGCAGCGATTCGGCGAGCTCCTCGGCGCCGGGGAAGCGCTTCACGGATGCAGGCAGGTACGTGTACGCGTCGCCGCCCGGCAGGAGGCGCCCGAGCAGCGGCACGAGCCGGTCGAACCAGAGCGAGTAGAACGGCCGCAGCAATCCGCGGGGCTGGGTGATCTCGAGGATCGCCACGCGGCCGCCGGCCCGCAGCACACGCCGCAGCTCGCGCAGCGCGAGCGGGAGATCGGCGACGTTGCGGACGCCGAAGCCGACGGTCGCCGCGTCGAAGGTCGCATCCGCGAACGGCAGCGCGAGCATGTCTCCCCGAACCCACTCGAGGTCGGGCGCCTTCCGGCGCGCCCGCGCCAGCATCGGCTCGGAAAAGTCGAGACCGGTGACGCGCGCCGCGCCGGCGCGGCGGTCGGCGAGCGCGAGGTCGCCCGTGCCGCAGGCCGCGTCGAGCACCCGGTCGCCCTCGCGCACGACCGCCCGTGCGGCGAGCTTTCGCCACCGCAGGTCGAGCCCCATGGTCATGACCCGGTTCATCGCGTCGTAGACCGGTGCGATGCGGTCGAACATCGTGCGAACGGCCTCGGGCGCGAGTGTCATGACCCCCACCGCGGCGCGAGCGCGTTCTCGAGGCCGAGCTGGTCGAGGATGCGCGCGACCACGAACGAGACGAGATCGTCGACCGTCTCCGCGCCCGCGTAGAACCCCGGCGCGAGGAAGAGGATCGTCGCGCCCGCCCGCCGGAGCGTGAGCATGTTCTCCAGGTGGATCGCCGACAGCGGCGTCTCCCGGGGGCACAGGACGAGCTTGCGCTCTTCCTTGAGCGCGACGGACGCAGCCCGGTGGATGAGGTTCTGCATCGCGCCGGAGGCGACCGTGCCGAGCGTACCCATCGAGCATGGACAGATCACGTACGCGTCGACCTTCGCCGAGCCGGACGCATACGGGGCGCGCCAGTCGTTGGGCGAGTAGACCGTCAACTGGTCGCCGGCGCCCTCGGTGAAGCGCGCCACGACCTCGTCCGCCGAGAGCCGGGCGTCACCGTAGAGCTCCGTCGCGAGCACCTCGATCGCGGCGCCCGAGATACAGACGCCGACCTCGCAGTCGGCCGCGGCGAGCGCGTGCAGGAGCCGCCGCGCGTACGGCGCGCCGGATGCACCCGTGATGCCGAGAAACACGCGCACTGCCGCGCGTAAGCCTACGCGCAGGCTGCTATTTGCCGCCCTTTGAGGCTTCGAGGAAGGTGGCGAGCTTCTTCAGGTTGTCCTCCCCGAGACCGGCGAAGCTCGGCATCGGGCTGCCGCTGTTCACGCAGGCGGGGCATTTCAGGTGCGAGATCTGGAACGCGATGCCCTTGTTCTTCGCGCCTTCGGCCGAGAGGTTCGGCGCGCCGAGGTTGTGCCCGCCGTTGCCGAGATACGTGTGGCAGTTGAGACAGCCGGACTCGGCGAACAGCCTCGCGCCGGCGATCGCCGTCGGGTTGTTCGAGAAGCCCTGCGTCTTCGCCCAGTGCGGGACCTGAGCGAGCAGCTCCGAGCCGAGGGCCTCTTTCGCGGTCGCTCCCTTGTACGTGAGGACGCCCATCGAGAGCACCACGAGGATCGACGCGATCACCGCGACCGGGCGCCGCAGCAGCCGCCGCTCGGCGCGGACGTCGAGGAACGGGATCGCGAGCAGCAGCACGAGCGCGATGGTCGGGATGCCGATCGTCCCGAGGATGACCGAGTTCGGCCACTTGAAGATCCGCAGCAGGTAGAAGAGGAAGTAGAAGTACCAGTCGGGCCGCGGAACGAAGTTGATGGTTCCGGGATCGGCAGGCTCGTCGTAGAGCTTGCCGAGCCAGCCGGCCGCGGTCGTGTGGTGGTCTCCCGGTGTCGTGTACTTCCAGATGATCGCGAGCGCGACGATCACGCACACGACGACGAGCGACATGACCGTGTCGTGGAACATCGCGTACGGGTAGAACGGCTTCCCGCGGTCCTTGACGTCCTCCTTGTACTGCTGGAAGACGCGCCGGCGCTCGACGATGCGATCCGACGGCATCAGCGGCCCCTTCTGCGCGCAGTCGGTGAGACGAGGCCGCTACGGCCGTTCTGCGACGGTGCCTCGAGCGGGCCGGTTCCGGCCGCTTCCTTCGACCACGGCGGCGAGGTGACGCCGAGTCGCACGACGAGGTAGAGGTGCAGGCCGATCAGAGCGAAGATCGCGCCCGGTATCAGGAGCATGTGGATCGAGTAGAAGCGCGAGAGCGTGTCCGCGTTGATGTACGTGCCGCCCTGCAGGAACTGCGCGAGGAACGGGCCGAGGAACGGCGCCGTGCCGTTGATGTTGATGCCGACGACCGTCGCCCAGTACGCCGTCTGGTCCCACGGCAGCAGATAGCCGGTGAATCCCTCGCCGAGGCCGCTTGCGAGCAGCAGCACGCCGATGATCCAGTTCAGCTCGCGCGGATACTTGTAGGCGCCGAACAGGAACACGCGCCCCATGTGCATGAACATGAGGATGATGAACACCGACGCGCCCCACCGGTGCATGCCGCGGACGAGCCAGCCCGCGAAGACGTCGTTGGTGATGTGCTTGATCGAGGAGTAGGCGATCGGCTGGTGGGTGTGCGGGTCGATCGCCGCGCTCGGCTGGTAGTACATCGCCAGGATCACACCGGTGAGCGCCTGCACGAGGAACGCCGTCAGCGCGGCGGAGCCGAGCGTCTGGAACCAGTTGATGTCTCCCGGGACCTTGCGGAAGAGGAAGTACTTGACGCCGCCGACGAGCCCCGACCGCTCTTCGAGCCAGTCGATCGGATACAGGATCGTCTGCTGGAGCTGCTGCGTCCGGGTGAGCCTGCGCGTCGCCATCGTCAGTGGGGTGGCTGCACGGGATAGAGCCACGACTCGATCCCGTTCACGTGCTCGCCCGGGAACGCCTGCGTCCATTTGTGGATGACCGCGGTCGCCCCGGAGCCGTCGACGTGAGACACCGAAAACGGCTTGCCGATGAAGAGGTGGCCGTTGCGGATCGAGAACGAGTAGCGGTCGAGCGCGCGCACCGGCGGGCCTGCGATGCGATTCCCTTCGGTGTCGTACTGGCCGCCGTGGCACGGACAGCCGAACCCCGCGATCGACACCGTCGGGATCAGCGTGACGTCGCCGAACTGCTTCGTCCCCTTCGTGTCGAGCGGACCGTTCGGCTGGACCGGGCAGCCGAGATGCGCGCAGTGGTTCGAGATGATCGTGAAGCTGGGCAGCCCGTTCTGCTGGCCGTTGTAACGGACGTACGCGGTCCGGCGGGAGACCTCGCCCTGCGATGCATCGGCGGTATAGGTGGCGACGACGTACTTGCCCTGCGGGTAGTCCGAGAGAGGTCCGAGATCGTGATCCTTCTGTCCCTGCTTGAGGAACGGCGGGATGACCATGAACCCGAGCGCAGGGACAGTGACGATGCCGCCGATGACGCCGCCGAGGCCGAGCGTCGACAGCTCGAGGAACTTCGAGCGTGGGTAGCGCTCCCCGGGAGCCGAGGGCGGCATCGCCGGGCCGCCCGCGGGTGCAGGCAGCGCCGGACCGGTCGGGCTCTCGGGCGGAACTTCGGGCGCGTGCGCCAGCGCAGTGCCGGCGGTGAGGTCGCGCACCCAGAGGAACCCGAAGACGACCGCGAGCAACGCGCCGAGACCCGCGATGTACCAGGACACGATCAGCCCGACGAGCAGAACCACGATCCCGATGGCGACGCCCACCGGCCACAGGCTCGGTCCCGGGACGTGCGGGTGTTCGTCGGGGGGGTGCAAGGGGTGGCTCAGCTCGAATTCAATCTGTCCGCCACGACGCTGGTCAACGTCGTAACAGGCGACGCGAACTCTGCCCGATTTCGGGCGGCGGCGCAGCGGCATCCGACGCGAGACCGTATTCGGACCACCGCCGGTCGACGAGGTCCCTCACCTCCCGGCTCATCTCGATCTCGGCCGGCCACTCACGCGCTCCTTCGGCCGGCGACTTCGCCGTCGCGTCGATGCCGATCTTCCCGCCGACGAACTGCAGCGTCGGCGCGTGGTCGAGGTGGTCGAGCGGTCCTTCGGAGATGACGACGTCGCGCTTCGGATCGACGTTCGCGCCGACGTAGAACAGCACCTGCGCGTAGTCGTGCACGTCCACGTGCTCGTCGACGACGACGATCCCCTTCGTCAGGCTGAGCATCCCGAGGCCCCAGACGGCGTGCATCACCTTGCGCGCGTGCCCGGGGAACGCCTTGCGGATCGAGAAGATCGCGACGTTGTGGAAGGCGCCCGCGACAGGCAGGTCGTAATCGACGATCTCCGGAACGGTGGCGCGGATCGCCGGCAGGAAGATCCGCTCGGTGGCCTTGCCGAGCCACGCGTCCTCCTGCGGCGGCTTGCCGACGACGATCGACGGATAGACGGCGTCCCGTCGCATCGTCATCGCGGTCACGTGGAAGACCGGGAACTGCTCGGCCGCCGTGTAGAAGCCCGTGTGGTCGCCGAACGGCCCTTCGTCGACGAGCTCTCCCTTCTCGACGTACCCCTCGAGGACGATCTCCGCGTGCGCGGGCACCTCGACGTCGACGGTCACGCCCTTGACCAGCTCGACCGGCTCCCCGCGTAAGAAGCCCGCGACCATGAACTCGTCGATGTGCTTCGGCAGCGGCGCGCTTGCCGAGTACGCGGCGACCGGGTCGAGCCCGAGGGCCACCGCGACCTCCATCCGCCCTTCGCTGAAGAGGTAGTCGGCGCGCCCGTCCTTGTGGATCTGCCAGTGCATCGCCGTCGCGCGTGGCCCGAGGACCTGCAGCCGGTACATCCCGACGTTGCGCCCCCCTGTCCGTGGGTCGTGCGTGATAACCGCCGGGAGCGTGATGAACGGGCCGGCATCGCCGGGCCAGCACGTCTGCACCGGCAGCAGGCCGAGATCGACGTCGTCACCCGTCAGCACGACCTCCTGGCAGACGCCGCGCCTGACCGTGTGAGGCCGGGAGCCGGCGATCGACTTCAGCATCTTCAGACCGCGCACCTTCGCCGCCAGGCCCTCGGGCGGCTGCAGCTCGAGCACGGCCGCGAGCTTCGCGGCGACATCGTCCAGGCTCTCCACGCCGAAGCCGAGGCACATCCGCCGCTCGGTGCCGAACTGGTTGATCAGCAGTGCGTGCTGCGACCCCTTCGGGCGCTCGAACAGGAGCGCGGGACCGCCCGCCTTGACCGTGCGGTCGACGATCTCCGTGATCTCGAGGTGCGGATCGGTCTCGACGGAAACGCGGGCGAGCTCGCCCTCGCGGTCGAGGAGGTCGATCCACTCGCGCAGGTCGCGGGGAGCCGCCACCCGCGCGAGTTTATGTCTCAGTTCGGGGCGTACCGCGGGTCGTTGTGCGCCGCGACCTTCAGCAGCAGGCCGTGCAGCTGCCGGCGCTCGTCCTCGTCGAGGCCCGCGAGAAACTCGCTCTCGACGCTGCGGGCGATTCCCCGAAGCTCGGTGAGCTTCTCCCGGCCGGCCGGCTTGAGGCTGACGAGATGCCGGCGGCGGTCGGCCGGATCGCGCTTGCGCTCGATCAGGCCGCGCTCTTCGAGCTCGTCGAGCAGCCCGACCAGCCAGCTGCGGTCGTAACCGAGCGCGTCGGCGATCGTCGCCTGCGTCTCGCGGGCGCTCTCGGCGAGGACACAGAGCACGCCGTGGTGATACGGGCTCTCGCCCGCCGCCTCGAACGCCTCCATCGTCCTGTCCTTGATCGCCCAGCCGAGCCGCTTGAGGAGGAAGCCCGAGCTCTTCACGAGCTCCCCCGGGGGCCGTACAGCCGGCTTGGGGTGCGGCTTTGCGATTGGTGTGGTCATGGCTCGCAGAAGTGTAGCGCGTCTTACGGTCGGATTCTGATATCGTCGGATAGTTCCACGATCAGAAAGGGAGATCGATGATCGGTACCGCTATAGCGTTTCCATATCGCCAGGCCCGCTGGGCTGCCCTTGCTCTCGTCGTCGCCGCGCAGTTCATGGTCGTCCTCGACCTGTCGATCGTGAACGTCGCGCTCGCGTCCATCAAGTCGGCGCTCGACTTCTCGCAGGCGGGGCTCCAGTGGGTCGTCAGCGCGTACGCCCTCACGTTCGGCGGCTTCCTGCTGCTGGGCGGACGGTTGGCCGACGTCCTCGGGCGCCGCCGCCTGTTCATCGCCGGTGTCGCACTGTTCACCGTGAGCTCGGCGCTGTGCGGCCTCGCCTGGTCAGGCGCCTCACTGGTCGTCTTCCGCGGCCTCCAGGGGATCGGCGGCGCGCTGTTCGCGCCCGCGGGGCTCTCGCTCCTCATGACGATCTTCGCCGAGGGCCGCGAGCGCAACCTCGCGCTTGGGATCTGGGGCGCCGCATCGGGGAGCGGCGCGGCTGTCGGGGTGTTGCTCGGCGGCATCCTCACGTCGTACCTCAGCTGGCCGTGGGTCTTCTACATCAACGTCCCAGTCGGCCTCGCGGTCGCGCTGCTGTCGCCGCGGCGCCTCCCGGAGAGCCGCGCCCAGGGCGTCGGCCGTCATTTCGACGTTCTCGGCGCCGGCACGGTCACGGGCGCGCTGATGCTGCTCGTCTTCGCGCTCACCAAGGCCACGCAGGACGGCTGGGGCAGCGCCACGACGCTGGCGCCGCTCGCGGCGTCGCTCGCACTCTCCGCCGGCTTCGTCGCCGTGGAGCGCCGGGCCGAGTCGCCGCTGCTCCCGTTCCACGTGTTCCGCGGCAACACGCTCGCCGTCGGAACGCTGATCACGACCGTCATCGCCTCGGTCGGGTTCGCGCAGTTCTTCCTGCTCACGCTGTACCTGCAGCAGGTGCTGCACTACTCGGCGGCGCGCGCCGGCCTCGCGTTCGCCTCGATCGCCGGAACGGTGGCGGTGACCTCGAACGTGGCGCAGGGGCTCGTGACGAGGTTCGGCCCGCGCCGGGTGCTCGCCGCCGGGCTGCTGGCCGCGGCGGCCTCGCAGGCCCTCCTGATCCGGCTGCCCACGCACGCCGGCTACGTCGCCGACCTGCTCCCGTCGTTCCTGCTGATCGGAGTCGGGCTCGGCGTCGGCTTCGTCGCCGTGACGATCGCCTCGCTGGCCGGCGTGCAGCCCGCGCACGCGGGGATCGCATCGGGTCTCGTGAACACCAGCCGCCAGATCGGGGGCGCGATCGGGCTGGCGGCGATGACGACGGTGGCGGCGTTCGCGGCGCACCACTCCGCCGCACCCACGGCGGCGGTGCACGGCGACCACGTCGCGTTCGGCATCCTCGCGGTGCTCGCGTTCGGGGCCGCGCTCCTCACGCCGACACTGAGACCACACGCGGCGAGAATCGAGGCCGAGCCGGCCGCGGAGCCCGCGCTCGAGGAGGCCGCGTGATGGAGACGCTGCTCGACCAGCGGATCGACGACCTGCTGCTGCAGGCTCGCGGACTCGAGCTCGTACGCGAGCTGCTCACGCGGCGCGGCGCGAGCCGCGAGGAGCTCGACGCGCACACGCGGGAGCTCGAACGCGTCCGGCGGCAGCTCGTCGAGGTTCTGGGTTAGTACGCGCTGCGGCGGGCGCGCAGGCGCTCACGGCGCCGCGCACCCGCCCAGTGCGTCAGCTCGCCGAGCACGATCACACCGAGGAAGACCAGACCGACCACCAGCATGCCGAGGATGACGTGCGTGCCCTCGCTGGCGGCGTCGAAGATCACGGCGCGACTCTACACGCCCGCTGACGCGAGCCGGTCGGTTTCCGGCCGTTCGCATCAGCAGACGCGTGCCGAATGACGTTCGAGAGCGCGCGCGATCTCGCCGTCGGTGGGCGCGCCGCCGAGCGTGCGCGCTGCTTCGAGCCACGCGTCCCCGTCGCCGTCCGCTCCTTCGGCGCGCAGCGCCGCGCAGCGCGAGATCAGCTTCGACATCGCGTCGACCGCCTGCACGCCGCCGACCGCGGCGATGCGGACGAGCCCGTGTGCGTACAGGTAGTCGCCCAGCAGGACCGCCTCGTCGCGATCGGGCGCGGTGAACAGACGGGCCGTCCCGTAGTGCACGAGATACGCCTCGTAGACGGTCTCGAGCCCGAGCGCGAACTGCGGCGGCGCCAGGGGCGAGAAGACCTCTTCCCACTCGGGCTGCTCGCGGAGCGACGCCGCCCAGACGTCGCTCTCGGCGCGCGCGCCGACGGCGATCTGATCAGCCAGTGAGAGCATCAGCCGCTGCGTCGATCGTCTCGTCGACGGCCGCCTCGTCGTGGGCGAGCGACGGGAACCAGCACTCGTACTGGCTGGGCGCGATGTAGACGCCGCGCTCGAGCAGCCCTCTGAACAGTGCGCCGAACCCTTCGGTGTCCAGCGCCTCGAACCGCTCCACCGGCTCAGCGCGGCCCACGAACAGCGTCAGCATCGCGCCGACGCGCTGAACCTTCCCGAACCGCGAGAGACCCGCCTCGAGCCGGGCCGCACGCGCCTCGAGTGCCTCGTACACCGCGGGGTCCCTCAGACGCCGTAGCACCGAGACGCCCGCTGCGGTCGCGAGCGGATTCCCGCTCAGCGTCCCTGCCTGGTACACGCGGCCGGCGGGCGCCAGGCGCTCCATCAGGTCCCCGCGGCCGCCGAACGCGGCGAGCGGCAGCCCGCCGCCCACGATCTTGCCGAGCACGGTCAGGTCCGGCACGACGCCGAACCGCTCCTGCGCGCCGCCGCGCGCGACGCGGAAGCCGCTGATCACCTCGTCGAAGACGAGCAGAGCGCCGGATGCATCGCAGAGCGCGCGGAGCGCCTCGAGGAAGCCGGCCTTCGGAGGCACGCAGCCCATGTTCCCCGCCACCGGCTCGACGACGATCGCGGCCAGCCCCTCTCCGAAACGCTCGACCGCGGCGGCGGCCGCGGTGATGTCGTTGTAGTCGACGACGATCGTGTCGGCCGTCACGCCGCTCGGCACCCCCGGCGACGACGGGATCGCGAGCGTCGCCAGCCCGGACCCGGCGCTCGCCAGAAATGCGTCGGCGTGGCCGTGATAGCAGCCGGCGAACGTGATGATCCGGTCCCGGCTCGTGAAGCCGCGCGCAAGCCGGATCGCCGACATCGCCGCCTCCGTCCCGGACGACACGAGCCGCACGAGCTCCACCGAGGGCACCGCGTCGACGATCTCCGACGCGAGCTCGACCTCGCGCACCGTCGACGCGCCGAACGTCGTGCCGTCGAGCGCCGCGTCCCGTACGGCCTCGACCGTCTCGGGATCGGCGTGGCCGAAGACGAGGGGGCCCCACGACTGCACCCAGTCGAGCACTCGCCGCCCGTCGACCGTCTCGAGATACGCGCCTTCGCCGCGCGCGACGAACAGCGGCTCGTCGAGGCCGACCGCACGCATGGCGCGTACCGGCGAGTTGACGCCGCCCGGGATGACGCGCCGAGCGCGGCGCCACAGCGCCGAGGTCTCCCTTAAAGCCAACCTGCGAACTCTTTGGCCCAGTACGTGAAGACGATGTCGGCGCCCGCACGGCGGATCGCGGTCAGCGACTCGACCGCGGCCGCCCGCTCGTCGAGGTCGCCTGCGGCCGCCGCCGCCTTCAGCATCGCGTACTCGCCGCTCACGTTGTACGCGGCGAGCGGCAGGTCGAAGCGCTCGCGCACGGCGCGCAGCACGTCGAGGTAGGGCAGCGCGGGCTTCACCATGACGACGTCCGCCCCTTCGGTGACGTCGAGCTCGCACTCGCGCAGTGCCTCGCGCACGTTCCCGGGATCCATCTGGTAGCCGCGCCTGTCCCCGAACGACGGCGCGGAGCCTGCGGCGTCGCGGAACGGCCCGTAGAACGACGACGCGTACTTCGCCGAGTACGCGACGATCGGCGTGTGCGGCAGGCGCTCGCGAATCGCCGCGACCCGTCCGTCCATCATGTCGCTCGGACAGACGGCGTCCGCACCTGCGTCGACGTGCGAGACGGCGGTGCGCGCGAGCAGCTCGACCGACGCGTCGTTGTCGACGCGGTCCCCATCGAGCACGCCGCAGTGGCCGTGGCTGGTGTATTCGCAGAGACAGACGTCGGTGAGCAGCAACAGCTCGGGGAACCGCGGCCGGAGCGCACGCAAGGCGCGCTGCACGATCCCGTCGTCGATCCACGCGCCGGATCCCTCGTCGTCCTTCTCCTCGGGGATGCCGAAGAGAAGCACGGCCTTGACGCCCAGCCGGACGAGCTCCTCGCACTCGGCGACGACGCCGTCGACGGTGTGGCGCCCGAGTCCGGGCAGGCGCGGATTGGGCAGCGGCTCGGGCGCGACGAACAGCGGCATCACGAGGTCGTCCAGCGAGAGATGCGTCTCGCGCACGAGGTCGCGGAGCGGCCCGGTGGTGCGCAGCCGGCGCAGCCGAGTGACGGGGAAGCTGCTCACGACCGGAGGTTACTGCCCCGATCACGAGTACGGTTGTCTGCTCTGCCGGCTGCAAGCCTTCGCATTCCGGCGTCGTCGGTCGCGTCGATAGCCCGGCTATCGACGCTCCCTGCCTCCTTGGACTGCTTGGCTCTCGCCCGGCAGGCCAGGAACGAACCCGTGATCGGGGGCAGTACTCTCGCGCGCAGGCTCGTCGACCAGCTCGACGTCGACCGGCACGGTGCCGCCGCCCGCCCAGGACTCGAGCTGCACCCGCCCCGCGAAGAACTCCCAGACCGCACGCGCGACCGCCAGCACAGGCAGCGCGACGAGCGCGCCCGGCAGCCCGTAGATCTCCGCGCCCGCCGCGAGCCCGAAGATCACGAGCAGCGGATGGAGGCGCAACGACTTTCCCATCACGTTCGGGACGACGACATGGCCTTCGATCTGGTGGATGCCGAGGAACAGCAGCACGACCCACACCGCCGACAACGGATGCACGACGAGCGCGTAGATCACCGCCGGGATCGCACCCAGCCACGGACCGAGGTAGGGGATGATCTCGGTGATCGCCACCCACGCGCCGAACAGCAGCGCGTACTGCTCCCCGTGCGGTAGCAGGCCGGCGGCTGCGAGCGCGTAGAGGCCGATGCCGGCGCTCGTGCCGATGATCAGGCTCAACGCAGCCTGGCCGCGCACATACGAGACGAGCGCGTGCTCCATGCTGAGGAGCAACGGCCGCTCGTCGCCGCGTGGTGGAAAGCGCCGGTCGATCGCCCGGCCGAACCGCTGCATGTCGAGGAGCATGTAGACGGACACGACGAGCAGCAGCACTGCGGCAAAGAGCGTCTTGCCGATCGAGATCGCGGCGCCCTCGACGAACGTGACGATGCGGTGCGTGTACTTGCCGACGTCGCGCCGGCGGATCTGGTTGACGAGCCGGTGTCCCTTCTGCTCGATCTTGATCGAGCGGAGGTGATGCGTGTCGAGCCAGTGCTGGAATCTCGTGACGTCCCGGTACGCGGAGGTCTGTCCGGACGGAGCGTGAGGATGCGTGAAGTACTCGTTGAACCGGTTGGCCGCGGTCTTCGTCTGCGTGACGACGGCCGCGCCGATCCCGGCGATGATCAGCGCGAGCGCCACCGCAAACGCCAGATACACGAGCGCGACCGCCAGACCGCGCGGAAGCCGTATCCGCTGGAGCCCCCGGACGAGCGGGTCGAGCAGCAGCGCGACGAGCGCCGCGACCATGAAGAGGAAGACGATGTGACCGGCGGCGGACGCGAGCGCCCAGCCCAGCAGGAGCACCAGGGGCAACCCCACGAGCTGGATCCAGCGCGGGACGACGAGCCGCGGCGGCCTCCCAACCGGGGTCACGTGATCGATGCTACAGCGGCCCTCAGAGGGCTCAGGCCGCCGGACTGGGAGTGGTCGTTCGCGGTCGACGGCGCGCTCGCGCTCGACCGTCACGAACTCTGGGACGAACCCGAGCGGCCACCTGGTCCGGCCCTGTCACAAAGTCCGCGGTTGAAAGCCCTGGGGACGTCCGCTACGGTGCCCCGGATGTCGCGCCCGGTGGCCCCCCGGCAGGCGCGCCGTTCGCGCCGCCGCCAGCTGGAGCGCGAGCGGCGTCGCCGTCGTCTCGCCCTGCTGACCGTCCTCGTGCTCGTCGCGGGCGTCGTCGTGCTGCTCTCGGCGTTCGGAGGCTCGGGCCGTTCCCCGCAGTCCGACGCCCCGTCCTCCGGGTTGCTGCTTCCGGCGGGGCCGCCGTCACCCGAGATCGTCGCCGACATCGGGAGCCTCCACATCCAGCTCCCGATCAGCCAGTCGCGGGTGACCGCGATCGGCTACCAGGGCGGGACCGACGGCGCGCTCGCGGTTCACCCCCTCGGCACGCAGGCGAACCAGGGACTCCTCAAGCGGGTGCTGCGCGCGATCGTCGGCGGTTCGTCGGGTCACCCGCACTGGTACCAGCTTCCGGGCGGGGTCGGGCCGCCGACGTCGGCGCTCGACGTCGGCGCGCCGGGCGGCACCGACGTCTACTCGCCCGTCGACGGGACCGTCGTCGGAATCTCACCGGTCGTCCTCAACGGCCGGACCTACGGCTCGACGCTCGACATCCAGCCGACGGGCGCACCGTCGCTCGTCGTCAGCGTCGCTCACATCCGCGTCGACCCCTCGCTGGCCGTCGGCTCCGCCGTCACGGCCGGCGGCTCGAAGCTCGGCGCGGTCGTCGACTTCTCGCACGCCGAGAAGCAGGCGCTCGCGCGCTACACGAACGACGTCGGCAACCACGTCGTCGTCGAGGTCCATCCGAGCGCGACGCTGCAGATCCAGTAGGGCACGAGGTGCGGATCCTGTTCGTGGCCGACGTGTTCGGCGCACCGGGCCGACGCGCCGTCGAGTCGCGGCTGCCGGCGCTCCGCGAGGAGCTCGGCGCCGACTTCGTCGTCGTCAACGGCGAGAACGCGGCGGCGGGGCGCGGTATCACCGCGAAGATCGCCGACCGCCTCCTCGCGACGGGCACCGACGTCGTGACGCTCGGGAACTGGGCCTGGGGCCAGCCCGGGTTCGCCCCCTACCTGTCCGGCACCGACCGCGTCCTCCGGCCCGCGAACATGTCGCCGCAGAGCCCCGGCAAAGGGCTCGCCGTCCACGACGGCGTCGCCGTCATCAACCTGCTGGGCGAGTTCTCCCTCAAACCGTTCGAGAGCCCCTTCATCGCCGTCGACAGACTCGTCGAGGAGGCGCGCGCGGCGACGTCGATCGTGATCGTCGACTTCCACGCGGAGGCGACGAGCGAGAAGGTCGCACTCGCGCGGTACCTCGACGGACGCGTGACCGCGGTGATCGGGACCCACACGCACGTGCAGACGAACGACGCCCGCGTCCTCGCCGGCGGCACCGCGGCGATCACGGATGCCGGCATGACCGGCCCGCACGATTCGGTCATCGGGAGCCGGGACGAGGAAGCCCTCAAGCGGTTCCTCACGGGCATGCCGGCCCGCCTGGAGCCCGCGGCCGGGGACGTGCGCATCGAAGGCGTCGTCGTCGACTGCGGCGACGACGGCAAAGCGACACGATGCGACGCTCTACGGGTCGAGGTTCCGTAGCGGCGCGGCGAGCACCGCGAGCAGCGTCACGAGGACGAGGTCGCGTGCGAGCACGACGCCGGCAAGCTTCGACTGGTACGCGTATTCGAAGTAGCGCGCGGGGAACCAGACCTGCGTGAGCAACAGCGCCACGGCGAGCAGCGCGGTCGCTGCGATGCCGCGGCGCCCGCGCACCAGCGGGACGAGCGGGACGAGCCAGATCAGGAACTGCGGCGACAGCACCTTGCCGAACACGACGACGGCGCAGGCCGTCGCGACGGCGTACCGGAGAAACCGGTCACGGCTCGCAGGCCCGGACGCGAACCCGAGCCAGAGTGCGACGAGCGCCGCACCCGTCGCGGCGACCAACAGCGCGGCGAGCCAGTCCTCGCCCGCGAGGTTCTGCGACCCGTGCGTTGTGATGACGTGCGGGTGCCCGAAGGTCGTCACGAACGCCGCGCCGAGACTCTCGATCTGCAGCGGCCGTGACGCCTGGCCCCGCAGGCTCTCCCAGAGCCCGTGCGGCGCGACGACCCCGAACGGCACGAAGAACAGCGCTGCGGTTGCAGCCCCCGCCCACGGCGCCCGCACGCGGCCCCGCCGCACCGACCAGACGAGCGCGACCGGCACGAGTGCCAGCGGCCAGAGCTTCGCTGCGACCCCGATGCCGAGCAGCCCCCAGCCGACGACGTCCACGCCGGCGATCAGCGCCGCGAGCGCCGCCGCGACGAGCAGCGCCGGCCACAGGTCGAAGCGGGACAGGACGAGCGACCCGATCAGCAGCGGTGAGACGGCCACGAACAGCGAGGCGGCGCGGCGCATCGACGCGACCACGGCGACGAGCGCCACGCCGCAGGCGGCCATCAGCCACGCGAACGCCTGGTCGTAGTCGCCGAAGACGGATGGGAACGCAAACACCGGCAGTGCACCGGGTGGGTACTCGAGCGGGAAGTCGCGGTACGGAACCTTCCCGTGGTTCACGATCAGGTCGCCGTAGCGCTGGTAGGTCGGCGTGTCGACGATCTGGTCGTGCGCCCAGAAGCCGACGTGCACGAGCCCCCAGCAGGCGAGAAAGACGCCCGCCGCCGCCAGCGTCGCGATGTCAGACGCCGACCAGCGCCTCGTGTGGCTCATCGCGGCCGACCGGCTGTGGCTCGCGCGCGGGACGACCGGGCAGCGGCGCGAGCAGCGCAAGCGCGACGAACGGGAAGAACCACGGCAGGTAGAGATAGAACCAGTGCGTCAGGACGAGCTCGAAGCCGATGAGCAGTGCGCCGGTCAAGGCGGCGAGCCGGAGCGGCGAGCGGTAGCGCGGCCACCAGAAGAGTGCGAGCGAGCCGAGGGCGAGCATCGCCTCGAGCGCGTACTGCAGGGCATGGAGGTTCGGGAGCCCCTTCGCGTGGTACTGCCGCCAGTCCCACAACGAGAACGGCGACGACCGTCCGATCTGGAACTTGATCGTGCGGTGGAAGAACACCACGGCGGCATGGACCGGTGACGGCTCGAGGAGAAGCACGAAGAACGCCGCAGCGGTCGCGACGACGAACCCTGCGGCGGTGAGCGCCGCAGGACGGCCGCGGCGGGCCTCGGGATAGCCGAGCCAGAGCGGCACGACGACGAGCGCGGCGAACTTCGTCCACCCCGCGAGCGCGGCGAAGACGCCGCGCGCGACATTGCTCGTCACGAGTGCGAATCCCCACACGAGCAGCGCCGGCATGATCGCGTCGTTCGTGTTCGAGCTCGACGCGTACTGCGTGAACGGCCAGGCGACCCACGAGAACGCGAGCGCCGCGGCGAGCATGTTGCCGCCGAATCGCCGCCCGACGACCACGAGGCCGAGCAGGCACAGCACATCGAAGATGATCGACGTCGCGTGCACTGCGGGAAGCGTGTCCCACTTCCCGCTCCATCCGAAGATCCAGTAGCCGGGCAGGTACGCCTCGTACGCGACCGGGCCGTACGTGTCGCCGAGCGGGTTCGCGCTCTCACAGCGGCCGTTCGTCTGAATCCGGTTACGGATCTCGCCGCTCGAGTCGGCGGGACCGCACGCGGGGCGCGAATCCTCGACGGGGAAGTGCCCGTACGGGCTCTGGCCGTGCCAGATCCTGTCGGCGCCGATGACGCCCGAGTAGCCGACGTCGATCACGTTCGACGCGCGGACGTTGAGCCCGATCCTGAAGCCGGCGGCGAAGACCGTCGCGGCCGCGAGCAGCCAGACGGGCCACACCGGCATCCCGCGCGGCGGCCGGTCCGTGCGCGCGACCCAGAGACAGCGCGCGACGAGCCACACGAGCGGCGGATACACGAGCGGCATCGCGGCGAACACGTTCCCGCGGTTGAAGAACCACAGCGACACCGAGAACGAGAGGAGCGCGAGCAGGTCGACGGTGCGGAGCGACAGCGGCCGCCGCCAGTCGACGAGTCCGATCAGGAACAGGGCGCAGAACGAGAGCCACACGCGATAGCTGTTGATCTGCGTCCCACCGAACGCGCCGGTGTAGCCGCGCGCCATCTTCCAGGCGACCTGCGGGCCCGTCCACGCCTCGACGACGGAGCCCGTGATGTCGTCGACCGTCCCGGTCGCGATCTCGCCGGCCTTGCCCGACCAGACGTCGACGGTCCACTGCCCCTTCGAGTACGTCGCCTGCGTCTGCGGATGAGGCGGGTACCGCGTCAACCAGTCGTGGACCTTCGAGTCATCGAGGAAGAAACGCGTGGCCTGCGCGGCGGTCAGCCGGGCCTTTGCGCCCGCCGTGGTCGCGGACTGCGCCAGAGGCGAGGTCACGCCGGTGCTCGTGCCCGCATGCGCCGCCGGAACCAGGACGAGCGCCGCCGCGAGCGCGAGCGTGACCCTCCTCAACGCCCGGGCGCTCCGGCTTGGCGCGTCCGGAAGGACCAGAGCTTGTTGCCGAGGAAGTTGAGCGGCGTGACGAGGATGATCGCCACCGCCTGCGAGACGAGCTTGCCCCAGTTGAGCCAGTCGAGGAACACCGCGAGCCAGAGCTGGTTGACGCCGAACGCCGCGAGCGAGACGACGTAGAAACGCATGCCCTGGAGCGCGAAGCTGCCCTTCTGTCCGGCGAACGTCCAGTGACGGTTCCACCAGTAGTTGGAGGCTGCGGAGACGACGAACGAGACGGCGGCCGCGCCGTGCGCGCCGATCCCGAGCAATGCTTTGTAGACCGCGAGGTTGATCGCGAAACCGGTCGCGCCGACGATCCCGAACTTCGCGAGCTGGATCCAGTTTGGTGGGTGGCGCAGCGCGCGCGCCGTGCGGGCGGCAACGGACAAGGCTGCGCCGGAAGTTAGCGGACGAGGGGTACGAATCGCACGGGCGAGAGCGGCCGGACGCGCGTCGTCCCGCCGCTGCGATCCACGAGGACGAGCCACTGCGCGTCGTCTCCGATCGGCAGCACCAGCCGGCCGTCGTCGGCGAGCTGATCGAGGAGCGCCGGCGGCGGCTCCGGTGCAGCGGCCGCGACGGCAATGCCGTCGAAGGGCGCCTTGTCCGGCACGCCGAGCCAGCCGTTGCCGACACGGAGCTCGACGAGATCGCCGTATCCGGCGGCGGCGAGGTTGACGCGAGCCTGCACCGAGAGCTCGGAGATCCGCTCGATCGACACGACCTCGGACGCCAGCTCCGCGAGCACCGCGGCCTGGTAACCGGACCCCGTCCCGACGTCCAGCACGCGCTCGTCGCCGTCGAGCGAGAGCGCCTGGCAGATCAGGGCGACGATGAACGGCTGTGAGATCGTCTGCCCGTGTGAGAGGGCAAGGGCTGCATCGTCGTAGGCGTGTCTCCGGTCCCGCTCGGGTACGAAGAGCTCGCGCGGCACGCGCCGCATCGCGGCGAGCACGCGCTCGTCGTGGATTCCTCGACGCGCGAGCTGCGTGCTGACCCAGTCCTTCACGCGGCAACGCCGAAGTGCGTCGCGATCAGGCTCTTCACGCCTGTGATCGATGCGGGAGGGGCGCCGAGGCCGACGGTGAGCATCGGCACCTCCGAATCGGCGGCCTCGAGCGAGCCGTGGCTGCCGCCGCCGAGATGGTGGCGGCCGGCGAGGTCGACGAACTCCCAGCCGGGCGCCGCCGAGACGATCACCTCGCCTGCGTTGGGGTTTCGGAGCGCCGCGTCTGCGCGGGCCCGTCCGTCGGGCAGCGCGTCGAGCAGCGCGAGGTCCTCGTCGCCGTCGCGGCGGGCGACCACGCGGCCGTCTTCGAGGAAGACGACGACGCCCGCGGCCGGGTCCGAGTCCAGCCGTTCGGCGACCGCCCGCGGCGTGTCGGTGTAGACCATCGCGGCGCGATTCGACGCGGTCACGAGCCCAGGCCCGACGTCGAGACGCGCGGTCCGCTCGACCTTCGACTGCCCGTGGTCGGAGCACACGATCACCGCATACCGGTCGAGGAACTCCTCTGCGCCGCCGGCGGCGTCGATCAGCGCGGCGATCGCGGCATCGCTGCGCACGAGGGCTTCGTGCGCCGCATCCGGACCGTGCGCGTGCGACGCATAGTCGTAGTCGGGGAGGTAGAAGACGAGCAGGTCGAACCCGTCGCGGGTGACGAGCCAACGGCCGACGGCGGCGGCGTACGCGTCGATGGAGCCGAGCGACCGGTTGCGCACGGCGATCGGCGCGCCTGTCGGGTCGCTCTCGTACAGCGAGTAGAAGAAGAAGCGCTCGGGCCCGTTCACCGCGGGCACGCCGGGGATCGTCGCGAGGTGGCGATGCGAGCCGCGGTAGCAGGTGATGTTGATCGCCGCGGTGGTCAGGCCCGATCCCTCGAGCGTCTCGTAGACGGTCCTGACGTTGCTGCCCAGGTGCTTCGCGTTGAGGTCGATGATCGTGTCGCGCAGCGAGCGCGCGAGGCCCGCGGCCCGCACCGCACCGAACGACGAGCCGTATTCGACGATTCGGCGCTCGCGTCGGTGCCACCAAACGAGGTGTGGGATCTCGTGCACGTCCGGATGCGAGCCGGTTGCGATCGAGGCGAGGCACACAGGGGTCAGCGACGGGAACGTCGAGGCGGCGCGCCGGTACTCGCCGTGCTCCGCGAAGCATCGGAGCGCGGGCGTGTCGGCCGCCTCGAACGCGGACGGCGTCAGGCCGTCGATCACGACCAGCACCACGGGTTTAGGGGTCTGCATCAGTCCCGCGCAAGCGTGCGCAGCCCGGCGTGACGCTCGGGTGCACGTCGGCGCAGCCGCAGTCCGAGCGCAGGCACTGCGAGCGCCTCGAGGTAGCCGAGCGCCGGCACGAACGCCAGCGCGGCCACCGCCAGCGCGGCGCCCCCGAGCAGCACCGCGGTGCCGCCGCGGGTGCCGCCGCGTCTCAGCGTGCCGGCGACGAGCGGCACCGAGCCCAGCGCGCCGCAGAGCCCTCCGGCCGCACCGCCGATCGCCTCGTCGAGCTGGCCGAAGCCGAACCCGATCGCCACCGCTGCCGCGACGGCGACCACGAGCGCGGGCAGAGCGCGGCGGAGCACCGCCGCCCCGGCGATGCCGAGCGCGGCGCCGATCCCGACGAGGATCCCGACCGTGTACCAGTCGCCCATGTGCACTCTGGGGACGGTAGCGCTACTGCGACTGCAGGCGCGCGATCACCGCGAGGGCGAACGCGGCCGCCCGCGCACCGTCGACGACGCGGTGGTCGAACGTCACGCTCACGTTTCCGACTTGCCTGACCGCAACCTCGCCGTCGCGGACGACCGGGCGTGGGGCGATGCGGTGCACACCGAGGATGCCGACCTCCGGATGGTTGATCAAAGGCGTCACGAAGAGGCCGCCGAGCTTGCCCGCGCTCGTCACCGTGAAGGTCGATCCGCGCAGCTCGGCCGGCTCGAGCCTGCCCTCCCGCGCTTTCTGCGCGAGCGCGTCGACGCCGGCCCGCAGCTCGTCGACGCTCCGCGTGTCGCAGCCGCGCACGACCGGCACGACGAGCCCCTGGTCGGTCTGCACCGCGACGCCGAGGTCGTACCGGTCGAGGTAGACGATGTCGTCTCCCTCGAGCCTCGCGTTGAGCTCCGGAAACTCCTTCAGGACCTGCGCCGTCTCGTGCAGCACCGTCGGCAGAAGCAGATCCATGTCGACGTTCGAGAAATCGCACTCCTCGACGAACGTGACGGCGGGGATCTCGCGGTGCGCGCGCGCGAGGTGGTCGGCGATCTGCCGGCGAACCCCGCGCAGCGGCTCCCGCCGCCCCTCGCCCGCAGGGGCACCGCCTGCGGCCCGCCGCACGTCGTCCTCGGTGACGCGGCCCCCCGGACCGCTCGGCGCGAGACCGGCAAGGTCGACGCCCAGCTCCTCCGCGACGCGGCGGACCAGCGGCGTGGCCTGAACCCTTGGAAACTGTTTCGACTCCTCCGGAGTCGAAACAGTTTCGTCTGCGCCGATCACCACGAGCACCGTGCCGACCGGAACGACCTGCCCCGCGGCGACGAGGATCCGCGCGACCTTCCCCGCCGCCGGCGACGGAATCTCGACCGTCGTCTTGTCGGTCTGGATCTCGACGAGCGGCTCGTCCTCGGCGACGTCGTCGCCCTCGGCGACCAGCCAGCGCGCCACCTCGCCCTCCGTCAACCCCTCACCCAGGTCGGGCAGCCTGAACTCGTACGGCATCGGCGGCGCAGGTTACCGGGGCCGCCCGACCCATGAGCCCGGCGGGACGATCAGGACGCGAAGCCCCTCACCGAACCGCCGCAGCGACACGGCGATCTCGTCGCCGGCGAGCTCCGGCGCTTCGTCACGCGGGACGTAGCCCGCCTGCAGCGTCCGGTTCTCGTTCCAGATCCCGACGGCGTTCGGATCGTGCTCGTTGTCGGGCTCGGGGACGAGCGCGAGACGCCTGCCCGGATCGAACGAGGCGTCGGCGACGGCCTCGGGCCGGAACGAGACCCCGGCGACCGCGACGACACGGATGCGCGGGTCCTCCCAGCGTACGCGCTCGCCCGTCGCCGCATCCCGCAGCTCGTAACCGCCCCCGGCGCGCTCGAGCCAGAGCCTCAGACGTTCGCTCAGATCAGCTTCCGGACCGCAGCCGACACGCGTTCGACAGACGGCATGTAGGCGTCCTCGAGCGTCCAGTAGGGATACGGCACGTCGTAGCCGGTCACGCGCAGGACGGGCCCCCGCAGGTCGAAGATGGCCTTCTCCGCGATCAGCGCCGCGAGCTCGGCACCGAACCCGGCCGTGCGCGGCGCCTCGTGCACGATGACGACTCGGCCCGTCTTTGCAACGGAACGGAGAATCGCCTGCTCGTCGAGGGGGCGCAGTGACCTGATGTCGACGACCTCGCACGAACAGTCGAGCGTGTCCGCCACGCGCTCACACACGTTCACCATCGCGCCGTACGCGATCAGCGTCACGTCCGTTCCCTCCCGCGCGATCCGCGCTCGCCCGAGCGGCACGACGTGCTCGCCCTCCGGCACGTCGCCGCGCGCGGTGCGATAGACGAGCTTCGGCTCGAAGACGACGACGGGATCCGGATCGCGGATCGCTGCCGTGAGGAGCCCCTTCGCATCCGCCGGTGTCGACGGGATCGCGACCTTGATCCCCGGCGTGTGCACGTAGTACGCCTCGGGGGAGTCGTCGTGGAGCTCGGGTGCGCGCACGCCGCCCCCGTACGGCATCCGGATCGTGATCGGAAACTCCATCCGGCCGCCGGAGCGCCAGCGGTAGCGGCCCACGTGCGTGATCAGCTGGTCGAGGCACGGGTACGAGAAGGCGTCGTACTGCATCTCGCAGACGGGCCGCCACCCGGCCATGCACAGACCGACGGCGCCGCCGAGGATGCCGGCCTCGGCGAGCGGCGTGTCGACGCAGCGCTCGGGACCGAAGCGCTCGCGCAGCCCCGCGGTCGCGCGGAACACCCCGCCGGCGCGTCCGACGTCCTCGCCGAGGACGAGCACGTTCTCGTCGCGCGCGAGCTCGACGCGGAGCGCGTCGTTCACGGCCTCGACGAGAGTGAGCTCAGCCATCGCGCAGGCTCGACGGCGGGTCGACATAGGCGTGGTCGAAGAGCAGCGACTCGTCGCCCGGAGGCTCGGCCTCGGCCGCTGCGATGCCGGCGCGAAGCGCGTCCTCTGCCTCGCGGCGGACCGACTCCACCTGCGCGTCGCCGAGGACACCCAGGCGCTCCAGGAACCGCTCGAAGCGCCCGACACACTCTCGCGCCCGCTCCTCCTCCACGCGCGCCTGGTCGATGTACGCGCGGGGGTCGTCCGCAGTCGCGTGCGGCGCCGCGCGGTAGTGCACGGCCTCGATCAGCGTCGGGCCCCCGCCGGTGCGGGCACGCTCGACGGCCTCCCGCGCTGCGTCGTACACCGCGAGCACGTCGAGCCCGTCGACACGCACGCCGGGGATGCCGTAGCCGACCGCCTTGTCGGCGAGCGACTCCGCGCGCGTCTGCGCATCGAGCGGTGTCGAGATCGCCCAGTGGTTGTTGTTGCAGACGAACACCGCGGGCGCACCCATGACGGCGGCGAGGTTGATCCCCTCGTGGAACGAGCCCTCGCTCGTCGCGCCGTCGCCGAAGAAACACATCGCGACCCCGGCTTCGCCCCGAAGCTTCTTACCCCACGCGAGCCCGGCAGCGTGCGGCACGTGCGTGCCGATGGGGACGCAGATCGACGCGACGTTCCAGTCCGCGGGGTTCCACCAGCCCGACGGATGGCCGCGCCACCACTGCAGGACCGTCTCCACGGGCATCCCGCGCAGCAGGCCGATCGCCGACTCCCGGTACGACGGAAAGATCCAGTCCTCGTCGCGCAGCGGGTACGTGGCTCCGACCTGGATCGCCTCGTGGTTCCAGAAGATCGCGTACGTGCCGATCCGGCCCTGGCGGTGATACACCACCGAGCGCTCGTCGTACGTCCGCAGCAGGATCATGCGGCGGTACAGCTCGAGGAGGTCGGTCTCCGCGAGACCCGCCGGCACCGTGTCGCCGTCGAGGACGCGGCGGAGCTCGGGCATCACCTGGGCCATGGCGGGGCGCAGGGTACCGCCCCCTTACTACACAAGGACGGAAACCGCGTCGCGCTGCGCCTCGAACACGGCCGTCTCGACGTCCCCGAGATCCTCACCGTCCGCCTGCAGTGGGAGCGGACGGTCGCAGCGCACCTCGATCCGGTCGAGGTTGTGCATGTTGAACATGTCGCGGATCTTCGGCTTCCCCCTGATCAGGTAGCGGAGCACGCCGGGGACGGCGGCCGGGCGGATCCACATCGGCGCGACGAGGTCGATGCCCAGCTCGAACTGCGCGTCCGGCGCGACGTGGAGCGGCACCGGGCCCGCATACGTGTACGGGTCGCCGTTCGCGACGAGGACGAACGCCGCGCGGCCGACACCGACGATCTCGAGCTGGGGATCCCACCGGCCGCGGCGCTCGAGCAGCATCCGCATGACCATCCGCGCGAACGCGCGGTCGCTGGGGCGCACACCGCCGGGCCCGCGCCCGAGCCCGTCGAGCCTGCGCACGGCCTCGGCGTCGAAGCCGATCCCCGCCGAGAAGCAGAACCGGCGCCCGTTGACGATGCCGAGACTGATCCGGCGGGTGCGGTCGTTCGCGAGCGCGTCTCCCACGATGCGCGCGGCCGAGACCGGATCGCGGGGAAGCCCGAGCGCGCGGGGCAGCACGCTCGTGCCGCCGCCGGGCAGGAAGCCGAACGGCACGGTCCCGTCGACGCCGTTCAGCGCTTCGTTGTACGTGCCGTCACCCGAGAAGACGACGATCGCGTCGGCATCGGGCTCCGCGGCCGCTGCGAGCTCCGTCGCGTGACCGGGCCGCTGCGTGAATCGGGTCTCGACCTCGGCGTGCTCCCCGAGCACGTTCTCGACAGCTGCGACCCGCCGCCACGTCACCTGCGTCGAATAGGGGTTGACGATCAGGACGGCCCGCCTCACCGTGCCGAGTATGCCGTCCCGCACCGCCCTGATCGTGCCGGTTCCGGGAGCCGACGAGCTCGTCGTCGACGGGCCTCCCGGCGTGGGCGCGCACGTCACGGTGCTCGCGTGGTTCCTCGATCCGGCGAACGTGGACGAGACGGCGATCGCAGACGTGCTTGCACCGTTCCCGGCGTTCGCGTTCGAATTGGACAGCGTCGGGCACTTCGCCGACGGGACGACGTGGCTGCACCCGGAGCCCTCGCAGCCGTTCGCCGACTTGACGAACGCCGTCTGGCGGCGCTGGCCCGAGTGCCCGCCGTACGGCGGGCTCCACGACGCGGTGGTCCCGCATCTCACGATCGCGACGGCACCCGTCGACGTCGACGCGGTGCTGCCGATCCGCTGCCGCGCGACCGAGGTGCACCTGCTTCAAGAGGACGCGGGCGGTGTCTTCCGTGTCCGCCGACGCTTCCCGCTTCAGGGCGTCGCGTAGCCGCGCATGCCGTCGAGCAGGGCGCCGTACATGCGGTCGGCGAGCTCGTCCGTGTCGGCGCCGGGCTTCAGCCACGTGTACGCCCAGTTGGCCGCGGAGAGAAAGAGCAGCGCGGCGGTGGCGACATCGAGGTCGGTGCGCAGCTCACTCGCCTCGACACCGTCCCGGAAGAGCTCGCGAACGCGCTCCTCGTAGCGGCGGCGTTCGGCGACGAAACGGTCGCGCCGCTCGCCCGACAGGAAGCGCCACTCGCGCACGAACACGGTCGCGACGTCGAGCTGGCCCGCCACCACCGCGAGGTGCGCGCGGAGGGCGAGCCGGATGCGCTCCGCCGCGGAGCCCGTCTCCGGAACCGCGTCGAGCGCCGCATGGAACGCGGCGGCGCCGCCCGAGGCCGCGTCCCACAGCAGGTCCTCCTTGGAGGAGATGTGGTGGTAGAGCGACGGCTTCTGCATGCCGAGCGCCTCGGCGAGGTCGGCGAGCGAGGTTCCCTGGTAGCCGCGCTCGGCGAAGAGCCGCGCGGCGGTCCGGGTTAGCTCGTCGCGCTTGGCGGACACTAGAATGGAGAGACTAACGAACGGTCGGTAGGGAGGTTGTGCCCGTGGATGCCCGCAGCGAGGAGTTCCTGGCGTACATCCAGTCCGGAGGCCAGGTCGAAGCCGGGGACTGGATGCCCGACGAGTACCGGCAGAAGCTCGTCAAGTTCATCGAGATGCACGGCAACAGCGAGCTGATGGGCGTGCTGCCCGAGAGGGAGTGGATCCTCAAGGCGCCGACCCTGCAACGGAAACTGGCGCTCACCGCGAAGGTGCAGGACGAGGTCGGGCACGCGCAGCTGATCTACCGCGTCGTCGAGGACCTCGGCAAGCCGCGCGACGCGTGCCTCGCCGACCTCGTCTCCGGCAAGGCGAAGTTCCACAACGTGTTCCACTATCCGACGCTCTCGTGGGGAGACGTCGGCGTCATCGCGTGGCTCGTCGACGCGGCCGCGATCATCTCCCAGAAGGCGCTGCTCAAGTGCTCGTACGCGCCGTACGCGCGGATCATGAAGAAGATCTGCTGGGAGGAGTCGTTCCACATCCTCCACGGCCGCGACGTCGTGCTCGCGATGATGACCGGCACCGACGCGCAGCGTGAGCTGGTGCAAGAGGCGCTGACCAGGTGGTGGCCGCCGCTGATGCAGTTCCACGGCAACCCGATCCCCCGTGACGAGGACCCGATGTACGTCTGGCGGATCAAGTCCCAGGGCAACGAGGAAGCGCGCCAGCAGTTCCTCGACGGATACGTGTCGCAAATCTGGGAGCTCGGACTGACGGTCCCCGACCGCGCACTGCGGCGGAGAGACGACGGCGTCTGGGAGTACACGGAGCCGGACTGGGACGAGCTGAAGAGCGTCGTCACCGGTCACGGGCCGCGCTCGCAGGAACGCCTCGCCTTCCGTCGCCGGCTGCTCGACCAGGAGGAGTGGGTGCGCGAGGCGGTGCTCGCGGCGTGACAGTCGTAGGCTCGACGGAGACCGGAAAGGAGCGGAGGTGCCGGCTTTGCCGGCGCCGGAGCGGATGATCTACGAGGTGTTCCGGCAGGAGAAGAAGGGGCAGCCGTTCCAGCACGCGGGCTCGCTCATCGCGCCCGATGCCGCCTTCGCCGAGGCGTGGGCGCGCGAGCAGTACGGTCGCCGCGGCGAGTCGGCGGCGCTCTGGCTCGTCCCGCGGGACGCCGTGCACGAGGTCGTCGACTGGGCGGACGAGTTCGACCTCAAGTACCGGCGTGTCGACGGCTATTCGATCAAGGCGCGCTTGTTGGAAGCGCGGCAACGCGCTTCCGACAACTACTCAGAAGAGACGGGCGCATCGGCGGCGTAGGCTTGACGGAGCCGCAAGAGCACAGCGGGCGGGCACAACTGCTGCTTGAGCTCGCCGACGACGAGCTGATCGTCGGCTGGCGCGACTCGGAATGGACGGGCATCGCGCCGACGCTGGAGGAGGACGTCGCGTTCTCGTCGATCGCGCAGAACGAGATCGGCCATGCGCGCGCGCTGTACGAGCTCGCCGCGATCGAGCTCGGCACCGACGCCGACGCGCTCGCGTTCGACCGGCAGCCGGCCGAGTACCGGTGTGCGCCGCTCGTCGAGCTCCACTTGCTCGACTGGGCGCACACGATCGCGCGCCGCTACCTCTACGAAGAGGCCGACCGTGTGCGGATCGAGGCACTGAAGTCGTCGGACGACGCGGAGCTCGCCGGGCTGGCGGCGAAGATCGACCGCGAGGAGGTGTACCACCGGCTGCATGCCGAGCTGTGGGCCGCCCGCCTCCGTGAGGAGCCGCGCTTCCGCGACGCCGTCGCGGAGCTCTGGCCGTACGCGCTGGGCGTGCTGCCCGAGGAGCTGCGCCCCGAGCTCGCGCGCCGCGTCGGGCTCGAACCGGCTGGTAGCAGTCTGCTACAAGCGGCGGAGCGAGGCCGGCACACGCCCGAGCTCTCGGAGCTGTGGGGCGAGATGACGGAGGTGCGGCGCTCCGCGCCGGGCGCGCAGTGGTGACGGCCGCGCAGGTCTGGGAAGCGCTCGACGAGATCCCCGACCCGGAGATCCCGGTGATCTCGCTGGTCGAGCTCGGCGTGATCCGCGACGTCGCCGTCGCCGACGGCCGCGTGCGCGTCGACTTCACGCCCACGTTCCTCGGCTGTCCGGCGCTCGAGGCGATGCAGCGGGCGCTCGCCGCGAAGGTGGAGGAGCTCGGTTGTGAACCGGACGTGCGTGTGATCACGGACGACTCGTGGACGACGGACCGCATCTCGCCGGCCGCACGGGAGAAGCTGCGCGCGGCGGGCTTTGCGCCGCCGGTGCCGCGCGCGGCGGGTGCGACGACACTCGTGCAGCTGCAGTCGCACGTCTTCCGGTGTCCCTATTGCGGCTCGACGGAGACGCGGCTCGAGAACATCTTCGGGCCGACTCCGTGCAGGTCGCTCCGCTGGTGCGACAGCTGCCGCCAGCCGTTCGAGCAGTTCAAGACGATCTGACGCGCGGCGGCCACGTCGCACCCACGGGCTAGAGTCCTCGCGTGGCGCAGATCCGCATCCTGTACTGCCCCGTCTGAGACGGCTACGACCGGCGGGCCGCGAGTCTCGTGGCCGAGTTGAACGGGACGGGCCACATCGCCGAGATGAGGGAGGGCGAGCGCAGCCAGTTCGACGTGTTCGCCGACGGCGGGCTCGTTTTCTCGAAGCAGAGCGAGGGCCGCTTCCCCGAGCTCGCGGACCTGCTCGCGAAGCTTTAACCCGCCAGCGTGGGGTACCGGTCGGTGAGCAGCAGGACGTACGCCGCCGTCTGCGCCTGGAAGCGGAGGCAGTAGGCGATCAGGTCGCGGAGGCCCTGCGGCGTCCGGGCGGTGATCATCGCGGCGAACCACGCGAGCACGGCGCACACCTCGGCGACGATGCCGAGCACGTACGCGAGCAGGTACGCGGGGACGACGAGCACGATCCGGAAGAACGTGCGCCATCGCTGCTGGGGTCGCGGCGCCGCGATGGCGAGGTCGACCGGATACGTCCCGAACCAGCCGCGGAAACCCGGGAACGGCTCCGCGACCAGGTAGACGTACGCCATCACGTGCACCCAGTAGCGCAGTGCGCGCGACAGCCACGCGTGGAGGTCGTCCGGCAGCCGCCCGAGCACGAGTGCGGCGGCCCATCCGACGACGGCCACGGGGACGATGAGCACCTCCCAGAGCCCCAGCACGACGAGGTGCGGGACCGCGAGCAGCAACCGGAAGGCGGCGGTCAGCCGCCAGCGCTGCAGGTCGTCGTTCAGCACGAGGCTCACGGGATGGGTCTCGCGCGGGAGACCGGTGAACGCCGCCTCGCGTTTCTCGAGGAACGCCGCGACACCCTCGCCGAAGTCGTGCGTCTTCGTCAGCTCCGACTGCGCCGCCGCTTCGAGCTCGAGCTGCGCGGGCAGGGTCGTCGTTTCGGCGATGTCCAGGAGGCGCTTCGTCTGCCACACGGCACGCGTCGGCAGGCCGGCGAAGTAGTGCCCGACCTCGTGCATCCGCTCGACGAGCTCGGCGGCCGGGACGACCTCCGAGACGAGACCGAGCTCGCGCGCCTCCTCCGCCCTCAGCCTCCGGCCGGTGGTCAGCCATTCGAATGCGCGCGCGGTGCCGAGCAGGCGCCGTGCGAACCAGGTGCCGCCCGAGTCCGGGATGAGCCCGATCGAGATGAACGCGGGTACGAACGACGCGGCGTCCGAGGCGATTCGCACGTCGCAGGCCAGCGCGAGTGACAGGCCGGCGCCCGCTGCAGGGCCGTTGACCGCCGCGATCACCGGCTTCTCGAGCGCTCGGATCGCGAGGACGTTGCGGTGGTAGTTCCGCCGCAGGTTGGCGGCGACGTCGCCCGCGCCGGGCTTGAACTCCTGCAAGTCCTGCCCGACGCAGAAACCGCGGCCCGCGCCGGTGATCAGCACGGCGCGGATCGCCTGATCACTCGCTTGCTCGAGCGCGGCGAAGAGCGCAGCATGTGTCGCCGCGTTCAGCGCGTTCAGGACGTCCGGGCGGTTGAGCGTGATGGTGAGCACCGCGCCGTCGCGGCTGACGTCGACCTCGGCCACGACGGCAACCCTATTCGACTCGCTACCGTCGTTCGTCGTGGCTTTGCGGTTCGTGGTCGACGAGCAGGAGGCGCTGGATGCGTACTCACGCGCGGTGATCGCGGTCGCGGAGCGGCTCGCGCCGTCCGTCGCCAACCTGCGGAGCTCACGGGGCGGCGGCAGCGGCGTCGTCATCACGGGCGACGGATTTCTCGTGACGTCCGCGCACGTCGTCGAGCGCACCCGGCGCGTGCACGCCTCGTTCGTCGACGGCCGCGAGGTCGAGGCGGAGGTGATCGGCTCCGACCCGTACTCGGATCTTGCGGTGCTGCGCGCGCACGCCGACGACCTGCAACCGGCCGAGCTCGGCGACGCCACGGCGCTCCGCGTCGGCCAGCTCGTCGTCGCCATCGGCAACCCGAACGGATTCGCCGGCTCGGTGACCGCCGGCGTCGTCTCCGCGCTCGGGCGCTCGCTGCCGACGCGGGCGGGCCGCATCGTCGACAACGTGATCCAGACGGACGCGGCGCTCAACCCCGGCAACTCGGGCGGGGCCCTTGCCGACGGCCGAGGGCGGGTCGTGGGCATCAACACTGCCGTTGCCGGCGTCGGGCTCGGCCTCGCCGCGCCGATCGACGAGACGTCGCGCCGCATCATCGGGACGCTCATGACCGAGGGTCGCGTCCGTCGCGCATATCTCGGCTTCGGGGGCGGCAGCCGGCCGCTCCCGCCGAGGCTCGCACGCGAGCTCGGCCGCGACGCGGGGATCGAGGTCGTCGAGATCGTCCCCGACTCGCCGGCCGCGGCGGCCGGCCTCCGGGCCGAGGATCTGATCGTCGCGGTGGACGGCACCGCGGTCGCGCGGGTAGACGAGTTGCAGCGCCTCATGGTCGGCGACCGGATCGGCTCGACGGTCGTGCTCGACGTGTTGCGCGGCGGGCGGCGGATCGAGCTGCGCCTCGTGCCCGTCGAGCTGTCGCTCTAGAGTCCGGTTCGTGAAGGGGTACGAGGCCTTTCCGAGCCTCGAGCTCGACCGTCCCGCGGCGAACGTGCTGCGGCTGACGCTGCGCGCGGCGGGCAGACTCAACGCCGTCGGGGCCGACGCCCATCGGGAGCTCGCAGGGATCTGGCAGGCGGCCGCAGCCGACGACGAGACACGCGTCGTGCTCGTCCGAGGTGCAGACGGCGCGTTCAGCGCGGGCGGCGACCTCGATCTCGTGCTCGAGATGGCGGGCGATTACGCGACACGACTCCGCGTCTTCCACGAGGCCCGCGACCTCGTCTACAACATCCTCGACTGCCCGAAGCCGATCGTGTCGGCGATGACCGGGCCTGCCGTGGGCGCGGGCCTCGCGGTCGGGCTGCTCGCCGACATCTCCATCGTCACGCCGTCCGCGCGCATCCTCGACGGCCATACCAAGCTCGGCGTCGCCGCAGGCGATCACGCGGTGATCATCTGGCCGCTGCTCTGCGGGCTCGCGAAGACGAAGTACCACCTGCTACTGGACGAGCCCGTCGACGGCGTCGAAGCGGAGCGCATCGGACTCGTCTCGCTCTGCGTCCCCGAAGACGACCTGGAGCAGCGAGCGCTCGCCGTCGCGGCGCGACTCGCGGAGGGCGCGCAGACCGCGATCCGCCACACGAAGCTCGCGCTGAACAACTGGTTGCGGGCGGCAGGTCCCGCGTTCGACGCGTCGCTCGCGCTCGAGTTTCTGGACATGAGCGGCCCGGACGTGCACGAGGGTGTCGCGGCCGTACGCGAGAAGCGGAAGCCCGGCTTCTAGTCGACTTCGGCGAACTCGACGCTGAAGCGAACGCCCAGCTCCATGCCGTCCTTGCCGGTCGCGATGAACTCCGGTGACCGCGCCGCCGTCTTGAACGCCTCCATGTCCGCCCACTCGAACTCGGCGTAGTAGCGGTGGATGGGCTCGCCCAGCGGCGCGCCGAACACACGGCCGTGACGGAACGTCACACCGGGAACCTGCCGGCAAAGCTCGGCGTGCTTCTCGTAGCGGGCCGGGTCGGGCTCCGCGTCGTAGAGTACGAGCGCTCTGATCACCTCACTCCTCCGTCGGGAGAAAGGAGACTATCCATGGCCGGAAGCATCGTTCACTACGAGGTCCCCGCCGCTGACGTCGACCGTGCAGTCGGCTTCTGGGGGAACCTCTTCGGCCTGAGCATCGGCGAGAGCATGATGCCGGACTTCCAGTACCGGATGTTCCAGACCGGCGAAGGGGAAGGCGGCGCGATCATGCAATCGGAGAATCCGGGCAGCGGCCTCGTCGTCTACCTCAACACGGACGACATCGACGCGACGGTCGCGAAGGTCCGCGAGCTCGGCGGCACAGCCGACGACAAGAAGCCCGTCCCGAGCTTCGGCTGGTTCGCGGCCTGCAAGGACACAGAGGGCAACAGCTTCAGCCTCTGGCAGAGCGACGCGAACGCGGCGTGACGCCGCTCGCGATCGTCCTCGCGACGGTTGCCGGTCTCGCAGGATCTGTCCAGGTCGCCGTCATGGGCCGGTTCGGCGGCCGGATCGGCGTGCTCGAGGCGCTCACGTTCTCGACCGGCGTCCAGCTCGTGTTCGCCGTCGCGCTGCTGCTGGCCGCGCGCGGCGGCATCGGCGGGCTGGGCCACCTGGGGCGGACGCCGGGGTGGATGTGGATCGGCGGGCTGATGGGCCTGACGGTCGTGACGGCGATCACGTTCGCGCAGCCGCGCATCGGCGCCACCGCGACGATCGGGATCCTGATCGCGGGGCAGCTCGTGATGGGCGCGGTGATCGACCGATACGGCCTGTTCGGCGTCGACCGGATCGCGATCTCGACGCCGCGCGCCGCCGGAATCGTCCTTCTGGGAATCGGAGCGGGGCTCTCACTCGTTCGCTAAAGAGTGAGTCATGCGGCCAAGACGTGGACCGCGCTCGTCACGGTCTATGTCGTCTGGGGATCGACGTACCTCGGCATCGCGATCGCGCGGGAGACGATCCCGTCGCTCTTCGCCGCGTCCACGCGCTTCATCGTGGCGGGCGCGCTGATGGCGATGATCGTCCGCGCACGCGGCGGGTCGCTGCGCATTCCCGCCCGGGAGCTCGCGACGTGTTTGCTCGTCGGCTGCCTGCTTCCCGTGGCAAACGCAGTGGTGTTCTTCGCGGAAGGGACGATCTCGACGGGTCTCGCGTCGCTGCTGATCGCGTCGGTGCCGCTGTGGATCGCGCTGTTCCGTGTCGCCGCGCGCGAGCGACTCCCCCGGCAGCTGCTCCTCGGCGTCGGGATCGGGTTCGCAGGCGTTGCCGTTCTGGCGCAGCCGTCCGGAAGCGCGAAGCTCGCCGGGATCGGGTTGAGCGTGCTCGCGGCGGTGATGTGGGCGACAGGCTCGGTTGTCTCGGCGCGGCTGAGATTGCCCGCGGACCCGTTCACGGCGACGACGTACGAGATGCTCGGCGGAGGCCTGGTGATGCTCGTCCCGTCCCTCTTCACCGTGCATCACCTCGCGCCGTCGGCCGGCTCGATCGGCGGCTGGGTGTATCTCGTCCTGGTCGGCTCGATCGTCGGCTACACCACGTATGTCTGGCTGCTTTCGAACGCGCCGCTCGGGCTCGTGTCGACGTACGCGTACGTGAACCCGATCGTTGCGATCACGCTCGGCGTGCTGTTCCACGGCGAGCACCTGAGCTGGCGCCTGCTGACCGGCGCGGCGGTGGTCGTCGCGGCGGTCGCCCTCGTCGTCCGCCGCGAGCCTGCGGGGACGCCCCGCGCGGAGCTAGAGGCAGATGTCGTCCGGCGTGACCGGGACGCGGTTGAGCTCGCGGCCGGTCGCCGCGCGTAACGCGGAGACGATTGCCGCCGTCGAGACGACGGTCGGCGGCTCGCCGACGCCCTTGACGCCGTAGGGCGCGTCGGGCTCGGGGTCCTCGATCAGCACCGACTCGACCGGCGGCATGTCGAGCGCGGTCGGGATCAGGTAGTCCGTGAAGCTCGCGTTCGTGATCAGGCCGCCGTGCGTCTTGATCTCCTCCATCAGCGCGAGGCCGAGGCCCTGCGCGGTGCCGCCTTCGATCTGCCCCTCGACCTGCTGCGGGTTCACGGCCTTGCCGATGTCCTGCGCCGTGCCGATCCAGACCACGCGGGTCAGCCCGAGGTCGACGTCGACCTCCGCGACGACCTTCATCGCGTTGACCGCGAACGCGACGTGCGCTCGCTCGCCGGTGATCTGACCGGTCTCCGGGTCGAGCGGCGTCGTCCGCGGATGGCGGTACACGCGCTCGACGTCCACCTCCACCCCGTCGCCGAGTCGCACGCGCTCCTCGAGCGCGGCGCGGCAGGCGTCCCGCACGGCGCCCGCCGCCATCCACGTCATGCGGGAGGCGGAAGCCGAGCCTGCCGATTCGACGGTCGCCGTCTGAACCGGGGCGAGCCGGACGTCGTCGATGCCGAGCTCGGTTCTCGCGACCTGCAGGATCACTCCCGTCACCCCTTGGCCGACCTCAGCCGCGGCGCAGTGCACCTCCGCCGAGCCGTCCTCGAGCAGCCGTACGCGCGCCGCGCAGTAATCGTCGAAGCCCTCGGAGTAGCCGATGTTCTTGAACCCGACGGCGAAGCCGACGCCGCGCCGGACTCCTTCGCCGTGGGTGGTGTTGCCCGCCCCGCCCGGAAGACGGATCGGCTCGCGCGGCAGCTCTTCGGGCGGCGGCGGCTCGAGAGCGGCCGCCTCCCTGATGACGTCGGCGACGGGCAGCGAGCCGGTGATGGGCTGCCCGGTCGGGAGCCTGTCGCCCGGCGCGAGCGCATTGAGCAGCCGCAGCTCGACCGGATCGATGTCGAGGAGTGCGGCCAGCTTGTCCATCTGCGCCTCGGTCGCGAAGCAGGACTGGACGGCGCCGAAGCCGCGCATCGCGCCGCACGGCGGGTTGTTGGTGTACACGCCGGTCGACTCGATCAGCGCGTTCGGGACGCTGTAGGGGCCGGGCGCGAACGAGGCGGCGTTCGACACGACCGCGGTCGTGCTCGATGCATACGCGCCGCCGTCGAGCAGGATCCGCATCCGCACGCAGACGAGACGGCCGTCGCGCGTCGCCCGGTGCTCTGCCCAGATCCGCGCGGGATGCCGGTGCACGTGGCCGGTGAACGACTCCTCGCGGTTGTAGACCATCTTCACGGGGCGGTTCGCCGCGAGTGCGAGGAGCGCACCGTGGATCTGCATCGAGAGATCCTCACGTCCCCCGAAGGCGCCGCCGACGCCGCCGAGATGGATCCGTACCTGCTCGAGCCGCAGACCGAGACACGGGGCGACCTGTGCACGGTCGACGTGCAGCCACTGCGTGGCCACGTAGATGTCGACGCCGCCCTCGCCGTCGGGAACCGCAAGCCCCGACTCGGGCCCGAGGAAGGCCTGATCCTGGATGCCGAGCTCGTAGAAGCCGTCGACGGAGACGTCTGCCTGCGCATCGGGGTCGCCGTGCGCGATCCGGATGTGCCTGACGACGTTGGGTCGGCCGTCCTCGAGGTAGCCGTGTCCGCGCGTCGGCCCCTCGGGGTGCAAGTCCGGCCCGTCGAGCGCGCGTTCCATGTCGGCCACCGGCTCGAGCGGCTCGTAGTCGACGCGGATGCGCTCTGCCGCACGCCGCGCCTGCTCCGGATGATCGGCGGCGACGAGCGCCACGGGCTCGCCGAAGTAGAGAACGCGGTCCGCGGCGAGCACGGGCTGGTCGGCGAACTCGAGACCGTACGTCTTCTGGCCGGGCACGTCCTGATGGGTGAGGACGGCATGCACGCCGGGCATCGTCACCGCAGCTGCGACGTCGATCGCGCGAATCCGCGCGTGCGCGTGCGGGCTCCGTAGCGTGTGGCCCCACAGCATCCCGGGCGCGGACAGGTCGCTCGCGTACGCGAACTCGCCCTTCACCTTCGGCGGCGCGTCGAGCCGTGGGACGAGATCGCCGACACGTCCCAGCTGGAGCGTTCTCGCCTGCCTCGTCTGGGTCACGACGCGGCCGCCCGCACCGCGTCGAAGATCTTCGCGTACCCCGTGCAGCGACAGAGGTTGCCGGAGAGCGCCTCCCGAATCTCGTCGTCCGACGGCTGCGGGCTCCTCCGCAGGAGATCCACGGTCGCGACGACGAGTCCCGGCGTGCAGAAACCGCACTGGACGGCGCCCGCGTCGACGAACGCCTGCTGGACCGGGTGGAGCTCGTCCTCCGACGCCAGGCCCTCGACGGTCGTGACCTCGTGGCCGTCCGCCTGCGCGGCCAGCACGAGGCAGGCACACACGAGCGTCCCGTCGAGCAGCACCGAGCACGACCCGCACTCTCCCTGCTCGCACGCGTTCTTCGAGCCCGGAAAGCCGAGCTTCTCCCGGAGCGCATAGAGGAGCGACTCGCCTTCCCAGCAGTCGGCCTCGCGCACCTCTCCGTTGACGCTCACCGTGATCCTCACGCCAGCACCCGCTTCAACGCACGCTCTGTCAGGACCCGCAGGGCGTGACGGCGATAACGCTCGGTGCCGCGGACGTCCTCGATCGGCGATGCGGCGGAGACCACCTGCTCCGCGAACGTCTCCGCATCCTCCCGCGGCGCGCGTACGAGGACCGGGCGGGGCGACGCAGAGCCGAACGATGCGCGCAGCTCGCCGTCGACGGCGGACACCGCGAGGGAGACGACCGCGATCACCATCGCATTGCGCGGTCCGATCTTCATGAACGTCTGCTGGGCCCCGGAGGGCTCGACGACGACGGCGGTGATCAGCTCGTCCGCCTCGAGCACGTTGCGTTTCACGCCGGTGACGAACTCCGCAAGCGGGACGAGGCGCGTGCCGCGCACGGAGGCGCATTCGACGTGCGCTTCCTCGACGACGAGCGGCGGCAGCGCGTCGCCCGCAGGGGAGGCCGTGCCGAGATTGCCGCCGATCGTGCCGCGGTTGCGGATCTGCGGCGAGCCGACCGTGCGCGATGCCTCGGCGAGCGCCGGCAGGAGCTCGGAGATCTCACCCTGCATCGCCTCGGTGTACGTCAGTCCCGAGCCCAGGCGGAGCGTGCCGTTCTGCCGCGTCCAGCCGCGGAGCTCGGCGACCTCGTTGAGGTTCAGCAACGCGGCGGGCCGCAGGCGGTCGAAGTTCACAGCGACCATCACGTCGGTCCCGCCCTGGACCGGCACGGCGTGAGGATGCTCGGCCTTCGCGTGCAGCGCCTCGTCGAGCGTGGTCGGGGTTAGGACGTCCACGGCCGAACTGTACGGTTCTCACGCAGTGTCTTCAGTCCTTTCGAGGCGGCTTGCGGTGGCGCGCGGCGACGTGCCCGCCGACCTCGTCGTCCGCGGCGCACAGGTGCTTTCGGTGTTCACGCGCGAGTGGCTCGACACGGATGTCGCAATCGTCGACGGCTGGGTCGCCGGGCTCGGCGAATACGAGGGCCTCGAGACGCTCGAGGCGTCGGGACGCTGGGTCGTCCCGGGCTTCATCGACGCGCACATGCATCTCGAGTCGTCGAAGCTGCTCGTGGACGAATTCGCGCGGCTCGTGCTTCCGTTCGGGACGACCGCCGTCGTCGCCGATCCACACGAGATCGCAAACGTGCTCGGCACGGACGGCGTCCACTGGCTGCTCGACGCGACTGCGGGGCTGCCGCTCGACGTCTACTTCATGGCGTCGTCGTGCGTGCCGGCCTCCCACTTCGAGTCGCCGCGCCGCGCGCTCACACCGGGCGATCTCGATGCGCTGCTTCGGCGGCGGCGCGTCCTCGGCCTCGCCGAGATGATGAACTTCCCCGGCGTCGTCGCCGGTGCGCCGAGCGAGCTGGAGAAGCTCGAGCTCGCGGAGCACGTCGACGGCCACGCGCCCGGCGTCCTCGGCCGCGCGTTGAACGCGTACGCCGCCGCCGGGATCCGTTCCGACCACGAGGCGTACACCGCCGACGAGGGCCGTGAGCGTCTGCGCGCCGGCATGTGGCTGCTGATTCGCGAGGGGTCTGCGGCGCGGAACCTGCGGGCACTGCTGCCGTTGCTGGCGGAGTACGGCCCCGGCCGCATCGCCTTCTGCACCGACGACCGGGAGCCGGAGCACATCGCCGACGAGGGCCACATCAACTCCATGGTGCGCGATGCCGTCGCGGCGGGGATCCCGCCCGAGGACGCGCTCGTGTGCGCCACGCTCAACCCTGCGACCTGGCACGGGCTCCAGCAGCTCGGCGCCGTCGCACCCGGCTATCGCGCGGACCTGCTCGTACTGCGGGACCTCGAGCGTTTCGTGCCGGAGACGGTCCTGAAGAACGGCGCCCCGGTTCAGGAGTTCCCCCGGGCCGAGGTCCCCGACTGGGTACGGCAGACGGTCCGCGTCGGCGCGCTCGGGCCGGAGATGTTCCGCGTCCCGTGGACCGACGGCCGGGCCCGCGTGATCGGGATCGTTCCGGGACAGATCGTCACGGAAGCGCTCGCGGACGAGCCGCGCCGCCACGCGGGCGAGGCCGTGGCCGATGCCGGGCGCGACCTCGCGAAGATCGCGGTCGTGGAGCGCCATCTGGGGACAGGGCGAGTCGGTCTCGGCTTCGTACGCGGCTTCACGCTCCAGCGCGGCGCGATCGCGTCGAGCGTCGCTCACGACGCGCACAACCTCGTCGTCGTCGGGATGAACGACGCATCGATGGCCGCGGCGGTGAGACGCCTCGCCAACCGCGGCGGAGGCATCGTCGTCGTCGACGGTGCGGAGGTGCTCGCAGAGCTGCCGCTCCCGATCGCCGGGCTCCTGTCGGACGCACCGCACGACGTCGTGGTCGAACGCTCGAGGCAGCTGATCGAGGCCGCGCGCGAGCTCGGCTGCACGCTCGAGTCCCCGTTCCAGCATCTCGCGTTCCTCGCCCTGAGCGTCATCCCGTCGCTCAAGCTGACGGACCGCGGCCTGGTGGACGTCGACCGCTTCGAGCTGGTGCCGCTGGAGCTGGACGCGTGATTCTCGGCAACGCGCACGTCGTGACGATGGACGATGCCGGCACGGAGCACGAGCCCGGCTGGATCCGTGTCGAGGACGGACTGATCGCCGAGATCGGCGCGGGCGATCCGCCCGAGCCGTTCGACGACCTCCACCGGGCGGTGGTCACACCGGGCCTCGTCAACACGCACCACCACCTGTACCAGACCCTCACGCGCGCCCGGGCGCAGGAGGCCGATCTCTTCACGTGGCTCAAGACGCTCTACCCCGTGTGGGCGCGGCTCGACGACGAGATGGAGTACGCGGCCGCGCGCGCGGGCCTCGCCGAGCTCGCGTTGTCGGGCTGCAGCACCGTCTTCGACCATCACTACGTGTTCCCCCGCGGCGTCTCGGGGCTCGTCGAGGCGGAGATCCGCGCCGCAACGGAGCTCGGCATCCGCATCGTCGCCTCGCGAGGGTCGATGGATCTCGGCGAGTCCGACGGCGGCCTTCCTCCGGACTCGCTCGTGGAAGACGTCGACGACGTGCTGGCCGACACCGAGCGCCTGCACGGCCTCGCCGACGGCACCTCAGTTCAGGTGGCCGTCGCGCCGTGCTCGCCCTTCTCGGTCACGACCCGCCTGATGGAGGAGTCGGCCGCACTGGCACGGCGGCTCGGCGTGCCGCTGCACACGCATCTCGCCGAGACGGTCGAGGAGAACGCGTACTGCGGCGAGCTCTACGGCTGCACACCCGTCGAGTACTTGCAGCGCGTGGGCTGGACCGCGGAAGACGTGTGGTGCGCCCACTGCGTGCATCTCTCACCGGGGGACGTGACGACCTTCGCCGACACGGGTGTCGGCGTCGCGCATTGCCCGACGTCGAACCTCCGGCTCGGCGCCGGCGTCGCCCCCGTGCGCGAGCTGGTGGACCGCGGCGTTCGCGTCGGGCTCGGCGTCGACGGGACCGCGTCGAACGAGCGTGGCGATCTGCTGGGCGAGGTGAAGCAGGCGCTGCTCGTCGCACGCGGCCGGGGCGGGCCCGCCGCGCTCACCGCCCGCGACGCCTTGCGACTCGGCACGCGCGGCGGCGCATCCGTGCTGCGGCGAGACGACATCGGCTCGCTCGAGCCCGGCAAGCGCGCCGACCTCGCCGTGTGGCGGACTGACGGTCTCGAGTTCGGCGGGGCAGCAGACCCGGTCGCGAATCTCGTGTTGTCGGCGCCCCATCGGGTCGACCGCCTCGTCGTCGGCGGAGTGGACGTGGTGCGCGGCGGGGCGCTCGTTCGCGCCGACGAGCAGGAGATCACACGGGAGCACCGCAAACAGGCGCGTCGCCTCTGGAGGGAGCAATGACGATCTCGACGCACGTCCTCGACACCGAGCGCGGACGGCCGGCCGCCGGCGTCCGCGTGGAGCTCTACGCCCCCGACGGGACCCTGGCCGGCGACGGCGTGACGGACTCGAACGGCCGGATCACGGAGCTCGGCGAGGGCGCCGCCGGAACGTACCGGCTCGTCTTCCACCCGCCGTCGCCGTTCTTCACGCGCGTGGAGCTCGAGGTGCGGCTCGACGACGGCCACTACCACGTTCCGCTGTTGATCTCCTCGTACGGGTGCGCGAGCTACCGCGGCAGCTGACGGTGGACGAGCTCGCAGAGCTGTTCGAAGGGCGAACCGCCCTCGTGGAACGGCTTGCCGGGACCGCCGACCCGCTCGGACATGCCCGTGAGATCGCCGCGTCGCTGAGCGAGCCCGAGCAGAAGGAGGTGCTCGCCGCCCATCCGGCGATCGGTGCGCACCGAGGGCTGTCGGCGCGGTCTCGTGCGGAACAGGGCACCGACGACGACCCGGTGGTGCTCGCCGAGCTGGCCGAGCTGAACCGACGCTACGAGGAGAGGTTCGGGTTCCGGTTCGTCGTGTTCGTGAACCGGCGCCCGCGGCGCGAGATCGTGCCGATCCTGCGCGAGCGCCTGGAGCGGACCCGCGAGGAGGAGCTGGCAACCGGCGTGGACGAGCTCGTCCAGATCGCACTCGATCGATGGCAACGCTCCTAGCGATCAGCGACTACTGGTGGAGCTGGGGCGACCTGCTCTTCCGGTGGCTGCACGTCGTCGCGGCGATCGCCTGGATCGGCGCGTCGTTCTACTTCATCGCGCTCGACAACCACCTCGAGCGTCCTGCGGATCCGCGCGACTCCGCACGGGGGGTGGGCGGGGAGGCCTGGGAGGTCCACGGCGGCGGCTTCTACCGCGTCGAGAAGTTCGCGGTCGCACCGCAGCGGCTGCCGCCGACCCTGCACTGGTTCAAGTGGGAGGCGTACACGACGTGGCTGTCGGGCTTCGCGCTCTTCATCGCCGTCTACTACTCGCACGCGTCCACGTTCCTCGTCGATCCGGCGGTGGCCGATCTCCGGCCGTGGGAGGCCATCGCCATCTCGATCGCCGGCCTGGCCGTCGCGTGGCTCGTCTACGACGCGCTGTGCCGGATGTTCAGCCGCAACGAGGGGCTCCTCGCGGTCCTCGTCTTCGGGTTCGTCTGCGCGTCGGCGTACGGCGCCACACATCTGCTCGCCGCGCGCGCGGCGTACCTCGAGGTGGGTGCGATGGTCGGCACGATGATGGTCGGCAACGTCTTCTTCGTGATCATCCCGGCGCACTGGGAGCTCGTCCGCGCCAAGGAGGACGGCCGAACTCCGGATCCCCGCTGGAACGCGCGGGGCAAGACACGATCGGTGCACAACAACTACCTGACGCTGCCGGTCCTGTTCGCGATGCTCTCGAACCACTTCCCGTTCACGTGGGGCCACTCGAACGCGTGGCTGATTCTCGTCGTCCTGATGGCGATCGGGGCGCTCGTGCGCCACTACTTCAACCTGCGGCACCGCGGCCTGAACGTCTGGCCGATTCTGGGGCTCGCGGCCGCGGGGATCGTCGCGCTCGCGCTGATCATCCGGCCGTCGTCGCCCGCGGTCGCCGGGCCGGCACCGCCGTTCGCGCAGGTGCAGTCGATCGTTCTGCGCCGCTGCGCGACGTGCCACCACGGTGTATCGGCGCCGCGGGGCGTACATCTCGACTCAGCGGCTGCGATCAGACAGAACGCCGCCGGCATCAAGGCGATGGCCATCGACACCCATGCGATGCCGCTCGGCAACGCGACGCACATGACCCAGGCCGAGCGTGACGTCCTCGCGCGCTGGTTGGCGGGCAGATGACGTTTCTGCTCGTCACGCCCTGTCCCGATTTCGCATTCATCAGGCCGCCGGCACAGGTAGGTTCCCGCCGTGCTCGAGATCGTCGCCTCCGGCCTGCGGTTCGTCGCCCGCTTCGAAGAGGAGCTGGCGCCGCAGACCGTCGCCGCGTTCAGGGCGATCCTGCCGCTCGACGACAGGATCATCCATTGCCGCTGGAGCGGTGAGTCGAACTGGATCCCGTGGGGAAACCGCGATCTGGGCATCGGCCCCGAGAACGCCACGTCCTACCCGCACCCGGGAGAGCTCGCGCTCTACCCCGGCGGGCAGAGCGAGACCGAGTTGCTCTTTCCCTACGGTTACTGCAACTTCGCCTCGAAGGCCGGCCAGCTCTGGGCGAACCACTTCGCGACGCTGGTCGAGGGACGGGAGCAGTTGAGGGAGCTCGGCCGGCGTACGCTCTGGGAAGGCGCGCAGCCGATCGCGTTCCGCGAGACCTGAAGCTGTTTCGGGGAGATGTCCCCGAAACAGTTTCCTACGAGCGCGGAGCGCCGCCCGCCATCTTCAGGGAGATCTCGTCGACGTCGTCGCGGCGCTCGACTTCCGAGATGCGGCCCTCGTACATGACGACGATGCGGTCCGCGAGCGCGAGGATCTCATCGAGGTCCTCGCTGATCAGCAGCACGGCGACGCCTGCCTCGGCCGCCTCGAGGATGCGCCGATGGACGGCGTCGACGGCGCTGACGTCGAGCCCGCGTGTCGGCGACGCGGCGATCAGCACCTTCAGCCGCCCGCCGAACTCGCGGGCAAGCACGAGCTTCTGGATGTTGCCGCCGGAGAGCGTGTCCGCCTCGGCGTGCGGGCCCGGCGCCTTGATGTCGTAGCGGTGGATCGCCGCGGCCGCACGCTCACGCATCTTCGAGAGCCGCAGGAAGGGGCCGAGCGCCTGGTGCCGGTACGCCTTCAGGTCGATGTTCATCGTCAGCGAGAGGTTCGGTGCCACACCCATGCCGAGCCGGTCCTCGGGGACGTAGCCGACGCCGGCGCGGTACGCGTCCCGCGGGTCGCCGGGCCGGAGCCGCCGCGTCTGGACCCGAACGGTGCCGCGCGTCCGCGGACGGACACCCGCGATCGCCTCGGCGAGCTCGCGCTGGCCGTTCCCCGCGACCCCCGCCACGGCGAGGATCTCGCCCGCCCGCACCGCGAGGTCCACGCCCCTGACGGCCGTCGAGCCGCGGTCGCCTTCGGCCCAGAGGTCGGCCGCCTCGAGCACGACGTCACCGGCCGAGGCATCGGAACGCCGCCGCTCCACGGTCTCGAGCGCGCGGCCGATCATCAGCGACGCGAGCGATTGCGGGCTCGCGTCGGCGGTCGACACCGTGGCGACCACGCGCCCCGAGCGCAGAACGGTGACACGGTCGGACACCGCCTTCACCTCGTTGAGCTTGTGCGAGATGAAGACGACGGTCCGTCCCTCCGCCACCATGTCGCGCAACGTGTCGAAGAGCGCCTCGGACTCGTCGGGCGTCAACACGGCGGTCGGCTCGTCGAGGATCAGGATCCGCGCCTGCTGGTAGAGCGCGTTCAGGATCTCGACGCGTTGACGCTCGCCCACCGAGAGCTGCCACACGCGGGCGCGCGGGTCGACGGGGAGCCGGTATCTCACGCCGAGGTCGCGGACATGTGCCTCCACCACCTGCGGATCGATCCGGAAGTTGCGCCCCGCACCCCGGCGGTCCCCGAGGATGAGATTCTCCGCGACCGTGAACCGCTCGACGAGCCGGAAGTGCTGGTGGACCATGCAGATGCCCGCGTCGATGGCATCACGCGGAGACTGAAAGTCGACGACACGGCCGTCGAGCAGGATCTCGCCCTCGTCCGGGCGATACAGACCGCTCAGGATGTGGGAGAGGGTCGACTTGCCAGCGCCGTTCTCGCCGAGCAACGCATGCACCTCGCCGGCCGCGGCCGCGAAGTCGACGTGGTCGTTCGCGAGCACGCCGGGAAAGTGCTTCGTGATCCCGCGGAGCTCGACGGCGGGCGTCTCGCCCACGGCTATTCCTCCCTCACGTACGGCACCCCGAGCGCCGCCGGCGCACCGAGGCGGCGCCGGCCGCTGCGGGACGAGACGACGACGAGGACGACGACCGTTGCCGCATAGGGAATCGAGTTCGTCCAGAGCTCGGTCGGGCCGAGGCTGATGTTGCGCGCCTGGAGCTCCGGCGCGAGCGCCTGCAGGGCGCCGAAGAAATACGCGCCGATCAGGCAGAGCTCCGGGCGCCAGAACGCGAAGATCACGAGCGCGATCGCGATCCAGCCCGCGCCGCCGGTGATGCCGCTCACCCACTGCGGCGTGATCGCGAGCGTGAAGGTCGCGCCGCCGATCCCGGCGAACGCACCGCCGGCGAGCGTGTGCAGGTACCGGTACGCGACGACGTTGATCCCCATGGCATCGGCGGCCCCGGGCGCCTCGCCGACGGCACGCACGTTCAGCCCCGGCCGCGTCCGCGCGAGGTAGTACGCGACTGCGACGACGCACAGCCAGGAGGCGTAGACGAGTGGGGTCTGGCCGAACACGATCGGGCCGACGATCGGCCAGTTCTGCATGGTGCCCGGGAAGAACGCGTGGAACGTCTGGTTCGCCGGCACATCGGCGAGGTTCAGATCGTTGCCGAGGTACGACGAAAGCCCGGCGGCCCCCGCGAAGATCGTGACCGCGAGACCCGACACGATCTGGCTGGCGCGCAAGGTGATCACGAGGAACGCGTGGATCAACGCCACCGCCGCGCCGGCGAACGCCGCCACCGCCACAGCGAGGATCAACGTCACCGCCGCGCCGGCGTGCACGCGCTGCACGGTCCAGAACCCCATCACGGCGCCGACCAGCATCATCCCCTCGACGCCGAGGTTGAGCACGCCGGACCGCTCCGCGAGCAGCTCGCCGAGCGCCGCGAAGAGAAGCGGCGTGCCGTATGCCACGCCCGAGGCGATCAGAACGATGAGCAACGAGTTGTTCACGGGGCCGTCTCCGGTGCGGCCGCAACGGCCGGTGTCCCTGCGCGGCGCACGAGCCGCACGCGGTGACGGACGAGTAGCTCGCCGCCGAGCGCGCAGAACAGGATGATCCCCTGGATCACGCCGACCAGGCCCGACGGGAAGCTGGCGCCCTGAAGCGTGTTGCCCGCGTTGTCGAGACCGCCGATCAGAAACGCGATCACGACCACCGCGAACGGGTTGTAGCGGCCGAGCGCCGCCACGACGATTCCGGAGTACCCGTACGCCTGCTTCTGCAGGCCGTTCGGGTCACCGTCGACGGCGTGAGCGAAGTCTCCGACCTGGCTCACGCCGCCGAGCCCGGCGATCGCGCCCGAGATCGCCATCACCGCGAGGACCTTTCGACGGGTCCGCACGCCGGCGTACCGCGCCGCCCCCAGCGAGTCGCCGAGCACTTGCACCTCGAACCCGAACCGTGTGCGCCGGTACAGCACCCACAACACCACGGCGGTGAGCAGGGCGAAGCCTGCCCCGAGCGGAAGCGTGATGCCGCCCTGGGCGTGAACGCTGAGCCCCGGCCAGAGCGCCGACGGCGGCAGGGGCTTTCCCGTCGGGAACACGGTGGCGTTGAACCCCTTGGTCTGCCGCCAGTACGACTCGCTCTCGAAGATGAGATACGTGAGGATCTGCGCGGCGACGTAGTTGAGCATCAGCGACGTGAGGATCTCGCTGGCCCCGAAGAACGCACGAAAGACACCGGGGATCGCCGCCCAGACGGCGCCGCCGAGACACCCCATGACCACCATCGCGGCGATGACGAACGCGGACGGGCCTCCGCGGCCGCCGAGATACAGGCCCGCCGCCGCCCCCGTGATGGCGCCCATGTACAGCTGGCCCTCGGCGCCGATGTTGAAGATCCTCATGCGGAACGCAGCCGCGGCCGCCAGTCCGGTGAAGGCGAGCGGCGTCGCGGCGATGAGCGTCTGGTCGAGCGACCCCTTCGAGAGAAACGCGGCATCGAAGAGCTGCCGGTAGCTCGACGCCGGATCGTGGCCTGTCGCGAGGAGCACGAGGGCGGCGACGAGGAAGGCGAAGACGAGCGAGCCGACCGGAACGGCGAAGGTCAGCCAGCGAGGCTGCCTCAGCCTTCGTTCGACGGTGAACCGCATAGGGGAAACGGGAGGGGCGCCCCCGGCGCCCCTCCCGCACACGATCTAGCCCTTCGGGCTTCCGATCACGCCCTTCACGAGCCAGTTCATCCCGTACAAGCTGTTGGTGCCGCCTTTCAGAACCTGCATTCGCGTGCCCTTCGGGACGCGCAGCTTGCCGGACTGGTCGTAGAGCGGACCCGTGAACTCGTAGAACGAGCCCTTCTCGATCGCCTTCTCCTTCGCGGCGATCGCCGCCTTCGTCGCCGCGGATACACCGGGCCCGTAGGCGGCGAGCTTCGTGAACCCGTCGTTGATCGAGCCGTAGTAGAAGCCCGGCTTCCACGTTCCGGCCATCGCGGCCTTGACCCGCTTCAGGTAGTACGGGCCCCAGTCGTAGACGGAGGCCGTCAGCCACGACTTCGGCGCGAATTTCGCGGAGTTCGAGTCGTAGCCGACCCACGGCACGTGGACCGACTCTGCGTACTGGCCGGTCGCCGGGGAGTCGACGTTCTGACCGAGGACGCATGCGCCGGCGCCGTGCAGGCTCTGCGCGGCCTTCTTCTCCTTCGCCGGATCGAACCATGAGTTCGTCCACACGAGCTTCACCTTGATCCCGGGATGCGTCGTCTGCGCACCGAGTGCAAAGGCGTTCGCGTGCCGGATCACCTCGGGGATGGGATATGCGACGACGTAGCCGATGGTGTTGCACTTCGCCGCGGCGCCCGCGGCCATCCCGGAGAGGAAGACGGTGTCCTCGGCTCTGCCGAAGTACTCCGAGACGTTCTTGGACACGAGTGTTCCCGTCGCCTGCTCGAACTTCACGTTCGGGTACTTGGCTGCGATCTGCGGCGTCACGTAGCCGTAGGACGTCGCGAAGATCATCTGGTAACCCTGGCTGACGAGGCTCGCGACGGTCTGCGCGAACTGGGCGCCGACCGCGATGTTCTCCTTGTAGGTGGTCTGAACTTTCGAGCCGAGCGCCTTCTGGACGTAGAGCCGCCCGTCCTCGTGCGCCTGCGACCAGCCGCCGTCGTTGTGGGGGCCGACGTAGATGAACGCCACCTTGTACGCGGCGTCCGACTTCGCGCTGCCCGGGGACGTGCCCAGCGCGAGGACGGCGGCGACGGCCGCGATCACCAAAGCGGCCGCGGCGAGCGCGAGCTTCCTCTTGGTCAATGTGCTCCTCTCCTTCAGGATGACGCGTGGTTCCAGGGGGGCCCGCCGACGATATCCCACCCCGGGCCGGGTTGCCAGGACGCCCATCTGTGAGTTCGGCGGGTTACCCGGCGCTCGGATCGTCGTTCGCGGCAAGGACGCAGGGAGTCCCGATAGCGGCTGCTATCGGGACGACCGAGGACGCCGCGGCGAACGGCGAGACGCCGCCGTGGAACCCGTCGCCGCTCAGGGATGGGCGTCCTCTAAACGGCGCGCGCGACCTCGGCGACGGGCGCCTCGGCACTCCAGGGAAAGTCGATCCAGCGGTCCGTTCGCCGCCAGACGTACTCGCACCGCACCATGGAACGCGGCTTCTCGTACAGCACCGCGCAACGGACCTCGGCGACCTTGCCGGCGCAGAACTCCTTCACGAGCTTGAGCGTGGCACCGGTGTCGGCGACGTCGTCCGCGACGAGGACTTTCGTCTCTGCGAAGTCGACGAGGTCGGGGACGGGCGGCAGGATCATCGGCATCTCGAGCCGTTCGTCGATCCCGGTGTAGAACTCGACGTTCATCGTGAACGTGTTCTTCACGCCGAGCGCGTAACCCAGCGCGCCGGCGACGAGCAGCCCGCCTCGCGCGATGCCGAGGACGATGTCCGGCCGGTATCCGTCCTCGACGACGGCCTGTGCGAGCACGCGGGCGCCGTCGCCGAGGTCGTCCCACGACATCGCCTCGTGTTCTGCATCCGCTTCGGCGCCGGCAAAGCCGGCACCGCCGCTCTCCGGCGACTCCGTCGAGCCTACGTCGCTCACTCAGCGAGCTTATCGAGCGCGGCCGTGAGCGCATCGACGGCAAGCTCGATGTCGTCCGCGCTCGAGAGCTCGTCCGGGTGGTGGCTGACGCCTCCGTTCAGCGAGCGGACGAAGAGTATCGAGCTGGAGACGCCTGCGGCCGCGAGCACCATCGCGTCGTGACCCGCTCCGGACACGAGCCGCGGCGCCTCGGGCAGCACGTCGCCGAAGGCGTCGGCCAGCGAGACCGGCTCGCTCGTCCACGCCACGTCGAACCCGATCTCGCGGACGAGCGCTGCGAGCTGAGCGGCGTCGGGCGAGCGGGCATCGACCGACACCGTCACGCGCGCGGGCACCACGTTCGACGCGTTCGGCTCGACCTCGATCGTGCCCACCGTCGCGACGGCCCCGTCTCGTGCGCACTCGCGAACGTGCAGCACGAACCGGGCTGCCTCGACGAGCGCGTCCTTTCTCGCGTTCATCGGGGTGGTCCCTGCGTGGTCGGCACGGCCCTCGAACACCCTGCTCCCGCGCGTCTGGCCCGCGACGGCGGTGACGACGCCGAGCGGCTCGCCGAGACGCTCCAGAACCGGGCCCTGCTCGACGTGGACCTCGAGGAACGCGTCGGGTAGATCGGCCAGTCGGCGGCTTCCCATCGGCCCCGTCTCCTCCGCCCTGAACGCGACGACGGCCAGCGGCGCAGCGGGCAGCCGAGACGCCGCCTCGATCGCGGCGACGACACCGAGCACGCCGTCGAACCGGCCGGCCGTCGGGACGCTGTCGAGATGCGAGCCGCTCCAGACGTGCGGGTCGCCGCGGCGGCCGAACAGGTTGCCCGCATCGTCGCGCACGACGTCGAGCCCCGCTTCGCGCATCCACGCCGCAGCCAACTCGTGGGCGGCGTCCTCCTCGGCCGAGTAGCCCGCACGGTGCTGCGCGATCGCGTAGACCGCGTCGAGCCGCTCGAGGACCCTGCTCATCGGCAAAGGTTCCGAGTCGGCCGCGTGAGATTCTCCATCAGGGTTTCGGTACCGGACGCCGCCGAAGCCGGGCTCGCCCCGGCGGGAGGCCCGATGCGGCGTTGATGTCGCGCGAAGCAGAAGGGGGCTCGCGGGGGAAACATGGTTTCCCCCGCGTTGTCAGAGCCCGAAGGGGTTGGTCGGGCGCGTCCCGGTATAGGTGACGACCGACTTCGTCTCGAGGTAGAGGTCGAGCGTCTCGAGCGCGAGCTCGCGGCCGAAGCCGGACTGCTTGTAGCCGCCGAACGGGATCCCGGGAAACGCGGTGTACGGCATGTTGATCCCGACGGTTCCCGACTTGATGCGCGCAGCGATGCGATGGCCGCGTGCGGGATCGCGCGTCCACACCGTCGCCATCAGGCCGTACTCGACGTCGTTCGCGATCCGAATCGCGTCCGCCTCGTCCTCGAACGGGATGACCGTGAGCACCGGGCCGAAGATCTCCTCCTGCGCGGCGCGCAACTGGTTCCCGGCCTGCGCGAGCACGGTCGGCGGATAGAACGCCCCCGGCCCGTCCGCGACCACGCCTCCGGTCGTGACCTCCGCGCCCTCGCCGCGCGCTCCCTCGACGAATCCGTGCACCTTGTCGCGATGCACCGTCGAGATGAGCGAGCCCATCTGCGTCTCCGGGTCGAGCGGGTCGCCGACCCTCACCCTCCGCGCGTAGTCGGTGACCTGCGAGACGACGTCGTCGTAGATCGACGCCTCGACGAGCAGCCGCGAACGCGCCTCGCACGACTGCCCCGCGGCGTAGTAGATCGCCCACGCGCTCGCAGGCAGCGCATCGGCGAGATCGGCGTCCGCGAAGACGAGGTTCGGGCTCTTGCCGCCGAGCTCGAGCGTGAGCCGCTTGATCGGATCGGAGCACAGACGCATGATCTCGCCGCCCGTCCGCGTCGAGCCGGTGAACGCGACCTTGTCGACGCCGGGATGGCGGACGAGATACGCGCCCGTTGTCGGCCCGTCGCCGGGGACGATGTTGATCACGCCCGGCGGAAAGCCGACCTCCGACGCCAGCTCGGCGACCCTGAGCACCGTCAGCGGCGTCTGGGGGTCCGGCTTCAGCACCACCGTGCAGCCGGCCGCCAGCGCAGGTGCCAGCTTCCATGTCGCCATGAGCAGCGGGTAGTTCCACGGCACGATCTGACCGCACACACCGACGGGCTCCTTCAGCGAGTAGAAGAGCAGGGAGCCTCCGATCGGGTTCGCGCGCCCGGCGATCGACGCGACCGCCGAGGCGTAGAAGCGGAAGTTCTCGGCCGCGCCGGCGAGCTCCGACTTGACCGACGAGATCGCCTTGCCGACGTTCCGGCTCTCGAGCTCGGCGAGCTCCTTGCGGTTCGCGACGATCGCGTCCGCGAGCGCATGGAGAAGCCGCGAGCGCTCCGTTCCCGGCGCCTTGCCCCAGGCGTCCGACAGCGCCGCACGGGCCGCGTCGACCGCGCGGTCGACGTCCACTTCCCCCGCCATCGCCGCGCGCGCGAGCGGGTCGCCCGTCGCCGGCTCCTGCAGCTCGCGGATCTCGCCGGAGGCCGGCTCCGTGGATTCGCCGCCGATGTAAAGGCCGTACTCGCGTTCGGTCGCGACGGACATCGCCGGGGATTATGGCGCCGCGGCGAGGAGCTCGGAGACGCGGACGGGCTCCGTCAGAAGGCGCTTGAAGCGAGCGGCGTCGTTTCGGTGGTACGCCGCCGCGAGCTCGCCGCCCGCCGAATAGGTGATCACGTACGCGCGCCAGGTGGGGTCGGTGACGAACCGCACGCTCTGGCGGGCCCGTTCCTCGCTCGTCGCGCCCCAGCGCTTGACGTATTCGACGGCATCATCGGGCGACGCGCCGTCCTCGTGGATCAACAGTGCCGCGTCGAGACCGAGGCCCCGGATCGCCTTGAACGCTTCGCGGATCTCGCGCGCCCGCTCGGTGTCGTACTCGATCCCGTGACGCCGCATGATCCGGACCACCGCCTCGCGCGCGCCTTCGCCGAGGATGTCGGGAGCCGTCTCGGCGATTCCCTCGGAGAGGACCGACTGCGGTGTCGGCACGAGATTGATCGTCTCCTCGAGCGCACCCCGTTCGCGGACCAGCACGATCTCCTTCGTCGAGCGCTCGGTGTGGTGGCCCGGGTACCCCTCGTGGGCGGCCAGCTCGAGCACGTCGTCGTACGTGGTCGGCACGTCGACGTTCACCGCGATGCGGCTCTGGAGACCTCCCTGGTAGTAGTTGAACGCCCACCACGGCTCGTCGTGCACCTCTTCGACGGAGACGTCCTCGCCGTCCGGCAGCCCGAAGAGCTCGCGCGTACGCGATCGCAGCTCCGTAAAGACGTCGGTCAGGACCGGCAGCAGCTTCTCGGCCGGCATCCGGTGCTCCGTGCGCCACCGTTCGCGGCGCTCGGCGAGCGTGCCGTCGCCGGGAAGCAGCTCGTCCAGCCGCGCGTGCGTCTGTTCGTAGACCTCGCGCGCAACCCGCTTCGGGCGCACGCCGTAACACGCCTCGACCTCGTCGGCATACGAGATCGCCTCGCCGGCGAGCACGCGCGCATACGTCGCCACGCCGTGCACGAGATCGCGCAGCCACCCGTCCGGCAACTCCGACTCGAGCGAGGAGGCGTCGGCCGCAACGTCCTCGGCGGGAACGAGCTCCTCGGCGTCCGCCTGCTCCTTCAGCTCCGCCGGCCCGTAGTACGAGTCGACGACGCCGTGCACGTGGCGCCCGAGCCGGAGCCCGAGCAGCAGATAGCGCTCGGCGGCCGTCACGCGAGCGCGAACTCCGGTTCGGCGGCCGAGCCCGAGCGCCGCAGCAGCTCCGCGACTGCCGCCCTGCCTCGGTCGCCCATGTCGCGCGTCAACTCGGTCACGTACATGGCGACGAACTCGTCGGCGGTCGTGGTGTCGATGCCCCGTCCGAAACCGGCCGCATACGCCATCGCCTCGTCGCGGTGCTCGAGTCCCGCGTCGATAGCGTCGCGCAGCACTGCCGAGACGTCGTCGATGCGGTCGAGATCCCGCCGCGCCGCGACCAGACCGAGCGGCAGCGGCAGGCCGGTCTCCTCGTGCCACCAGCCGCCGAGGTCGAGAACCTTCTCGACCCCGGCCCCTCCGTACGTGAGCTGACCTTCGTGGATCAGGAGTCCGGCGGGGGCGGCGCCGGAAGCGACCTCGTCGAGAACCTGGTCGAACGGCAGCTCGCGAACGCGGAGGTCGTCGCCGAGCGCGAGCCGCAGCACGAGGTACGCGGTCGTCATTCGGCCCGGGATCACGATCTCGGTCTCGCGCAGCTCGTCGTGCGACAGTGGGCGTGGGGCGACCACGATCGGGCCGTAGCCCTCACCGAACGAGGCGCCGTGCGGCAGCAGCACGTAGCGGCCCGCGACAGCCGGGTACGCACCGGCCGAAAGGGCGGTCACCTCGAGCCGGCCGTCGAGCGCCCAGCGGTTGAGCGTCTCGATGTCGGAGGCGACCGGCTGCAGCTCGAGGCCTCGCGTGTCGACGACACCCGCCTCGACCGCCCAGATCATGAATGCGTCGTCGGGATCGGCGCTGTGTCCAACACGAATCGGCACGCGCGCGAGGTTACCCTGCGCATCGGTGACCGCGCCGCTGTCCGAGAGCATCCAGGACTACCTGAAGAGCGTCTACAAGCTTCAGGCCGCGGACCGGCGCGTGACGATCGGGTCGCTCGCGCGCGACCAGTCGGTGTCGCCCGCGTCCGCCTCGGCGATGGTGAAGAAGCTCGCCGCGCTCGACCTGCTCGAGCACGAGCCGTACCGCGGCGTGCATCTCACCGACGCGGGCGAGCGCGTCGCGGTCGAGGTGATCCGCCACCACCGGTTGATCGAGCTATATCTCGCCGAGACGCTCGGCCTGCACGTCGACGACGTGCACGACGAAGCCGACCGGCTCGAGCACGTCATCTCCGAGGAGCTCGAGGCGCGGATCGACCGCGCGCTCGGATATCCGACCCACGACCCGCACGGCGACCCCATCCCCGACGCCAACCTCGAGTGGCCGCGCTGACGTCCCTGGCCGGCGGCGTCTCCCGGGCGGCGGAGCCGCCCTCCGACGCCGCCTCTCACCGCTGGTCGAGCGCGACCTCGCGGCCGTACCGCCGTACTGTCCGCGTCGGTCGCGCAGCGACCCGCAGCGAGCCAGGAACGTCAGCGGCCGAAGAAGAAGCGTTCGAGGGGCGCGAGTAGCTCGTCGCGGACGAACGGCCGCACCTTCTCGCCGGTGCCGTCCTCCTCGGAGACGACGGCGTCGTCCTCCAGCACGGCATTGGCAGCCTCGAGGCAGTCGTCGAGCTCGTAGCCCTGCCAGACGTAATCGTCGGAGCGCGGCTCGTCCGTGCTGCGGTGCTGCGGGTTGACCGCGCGGCCGACCGCCCACAGCGCGCCGGGCCGGCGCTCGATCCAGATCACGACCCGCTCGGCAAGACCCGCGTCGTCGAGGCCGTCGACGACCCGTTCGGCGAAGCGCCCTTCCCGCGCAGGGGCCTTCACAGAACCGACTATACAATCGCTGACCGGTGGGCCGGCTCGACTCCCTGCGTAGCGTCTTCTCGTTTCTCTTCACGCGTTCGCGCAGCGAGTCCGCGGTCGCGCAATACGTCGTCCGTGAGCATCACCGCGGTCGCGACCTCGCAGCAATCCTCGAGGACGCGTATGTCAAGAACCGCTGCACGCGAGAGCAGATCGACCGGCTGCTGGAACGCCCCGAGGTCGTGCACGCGATCGGCGAGGACATGATCGTCCGCGCACGCGACGAGCGGCTCGGTCGTCCCGGCTAGAGGTCGCGGCCGGCGTTCTGCTCGCGCGCGAGCTCGACGACGCGCGCCGCGACGGCCACGTCCCAGGCGGGGATGCCGTTCGACTTGAACAGCACGATGTCGTCGTCGGCCGCACGCCCGGTGAGCTCGCCGGCGACGACGTCCTGGAGCTCGTGCACCTCGAGCCAGTCGAGGGCGCCGCGCTCGACGGGCTCGATCATGTCGCCCGCCTCGAGCTGCGCGACATCCCGCGAGTCCGTGCAGACGAACGTCGCGCGCTCGAGCACGACGTTGTCGAGCTCACGAGCCGATGGATCGTTCGCGCCGACCGCGCAGACGAAGGCGCCGGGTCGCAGCCACTCGCCGCGCAGCACCGGGTCGCGTGATGTCGTCGCCGTCACCACGACGTCGCATTCGGCGGCGTCGCGAGAGGACTCGGCCGGCTCGCAGCCGTGCTCGGCGCAGAAGCGCTCGAGCCTGTCCGGGTCGCGGCAGTACACGGCCGTCTTCTCGATGCCGCTCATCGCGTCGCGGATCGCGGCCACGTGGGACGCCGCCTGCCGGCCGCAGCCGATGACCCCGAGCGAGCCCGCGCCGGCACGCGCGAGCCGCGTCGCCGCCACGGCGGACGCGGCGGCGGTCCTGAGCTGCCCGAGCCGGTCCGCCTCGAGCACCGCTTCGACCCGCGCGACCTCGAGAGCGAACAGGACGACGACGAACGGCGTCCCTGCCGACGTCCACGCGAAGGTCTTGACCGCCGCGAAGCCGAGCGCTCGGTCGACGCAGGCCATGACCGCGAAGTCCCCGTCCGGGATCGGCAGCCGCTGCCGCGGCACCGTCGCCACGTCGCCCGCGACGAGATGCGCGAACGACGCCTCCACGGCCGCGAATGCCTCGCCCGGCGTCAACAGGCGGGCGACCTCGGCCTCGCTCAGATAGAGAGGCATGCGCGGGAATCTACGAGTTCGTCCACTTCGTCCCCGGCGGAGCGGTCACCTGGAGAAACACGGCGGTGCCGTCGCGTCGCCAGGAGACATGGATCGGCCCGTGCGGAGTCGGCACGTCGCCGCTCGCCCACCACAGGTCGCCCGAGTGCGGCTCCACGGTGAACGTCGCAAACCCGGGTGAGGTAGGCGTCACGCCGAGGACATACTGCGTGAGCGCGGGCGCACCGCCGCTCGACCACCCCGAGTCGTACGACGGATGCTGGTCCGTCGGTGGGCCGCCGAACGGCCCGATCGTCTCCCACATCGTCCCCGGGCCGTACAGCGTCATGTAGCCCCACTCGCGCCGCAGCAGGTCGAGCGCGGAGCTGTCGAGGCCGAGTTGGAAGCGCGCCGCGAGCTCGAAGTACGAGATGAAGGGATAGACGCGGTCGTCGGCCTGATAGCCCCACTCCGGGTTGTCCCAGCTCTGGGTGTCGACGATTGTGTTGCCGTAGCCGCGCCAGTCGTGCCCGGAGAGATAGGCGAGCGCTGCCAGTGCCTGCGCATGCGTCGCCACCCCGGAGAGAACGGCGAACGCGTTCGCGTCCTGCGGATGCGTAGCGCGGTCGTCGGTCGTGTCGCTGTACGCGCCGGCGGCGGTGTCCCAGAACGCCTTGTCGGTTGCCGCGCCCACAGCGGCGGCGCGTGCGCTCCACCGGTCGGCGACGGCGCCCTGGCCGA
>Ga0070731_10000318_pt1 | contig 73809 bp, 45 predicted proteins | sample Coa_R1_2_FD_66448 | JGI IMG/M metagenome (GOLD analysis project Ga0070731, IMG submission 66448) | Surface soil microbial communities from Centralia Pennsylvania, which are recovering from an underground coalmine fire - Coalmine... | ecosystem: Environmental > Terrestrial > Soil > Unclassified ... | reverse complement strand
AGCGGGACGGCGTATGTGTACGTCAACGGGTCCGGTGTTTTGACGGTGGGGCACAATCTGTCGGTGGCCTGCTCGGCCGGATGCACGCAGCAGAGCGGGGTCACTTCATTTCAACCCAACGTTCTGCCGATCTATAGCTGGACGGCCACTAACGGCACATGGGACCCCACCGGGGGCCACGACGAGAGAGCTTTTTTGAGCGCGAAGACGCTTGGGAGCGGGCCCGGGGTGGTGATTACGGAGGCTCCGGGGCAGAGCACGGTGGCGGTGGATAACGGCGTGATTCCGACGTACCTGATGAGCAGCTCCACGCTGAGCTTTCCGACGATCGCGAACGGCGCCTGCGGCACAGACCAGAGCATCACGGTGAGCGGGGCGAATCCAGGGGACGCGGTGGCGCCCGGATGGCCGGTGCTGCCGGCGGGGGTGTTCGGCATTATGCAGGTGAGCAGCGCGAACACGGTGACCGTACGGTTATGCAACATGTCGGGACTGGGCGTGACTCCGCCCAACACCACTTATCGGGCAACCATTGTGAGGAATTACTGAATATGATGCGATCGACGCGCGCCTTTTTGATTCCGGCTGTACTGCTGGGGGCGCATGCGCTGGTGAACGCGCAGACGGTGGTGAACGGCGGCCGGACGCAGATCGGGCCATGGGACGCCTCGGGCGCGGTTTCGACGCTGCCCGCCAAGCGGGGGACGATCGGGCAGTTACCGGCCACCTGCACACAGGGCGCGGAATACTTCGCCACGGACGCCACTCCCGGGCAGAACAAATATCTGTGCACGGCGACGAATACCTGGACGCAGCAGGCGATATCGGGCGCGAGCACTTTCCAACAACTGGGCACGGGCGCGGTAGTGCGCAGCGTGACGTCGAAGCTGCAGGATGTGGTTCACGTGAAGGACTTCGGGGCCAAGGGCGACGGCGCGACGGACGATTCCGCGGCCTTTGCGGCGGCGCTCGGATCGGGCGCGGGCGAGGTGCGGGCGGATGACGGGACGTACGTGGTGAACAGCGCGATCACGCTGGCCAAGGGGCAGAAGATCTATTTCGGAGTGGGGATCCACACGGTAGGGGGTATCCGGTTCTCGGACTCGCTCACGGACCAGACGGGAACGGGCAAGATCGAATGCGCGGGTCCGGGGCAGAGCACGCTGATGCTGAAGAACGGCGCAAATTCGGACGTGATTTCACAGACGAACTTCGCGGGGCTGACGGGAAAGAACAGCCGGTACGGACTTTTTCGAGCGGAAGTACGCGGCTGCACAATCGACGGGAACAAGAGCAATCAGACGGCGGCGAGCTACGGCATCCGGCTGTATGGGCACGGGTTGGAGATCACGGATGTATCGGTGCGGAACGCGTACTCGGATGGGATTTACACGGAATGGGGCCTGGATTCGAGCTTCGCGACTCCCAACGACGATCTGGAGGGGATGTTTACAGGCATCCGGTCGGCTTTCAACCAGGGGAACGGCTGGACGTTTCGCGGTCCTCACGATTCGGACTTCGTGGAGGTAATTCTTTATCAAAACGGCGGCTGGGGGATGCAGATACAGGTGTCGGCCACTTACAACGGCAATGGCCACCTGTCGAACGTGAATACATTTCTCAATACGCTGGGCGGGATTTACAGCAACAGCTCGCTCGATGGAAGCCAGATCGACGCGACGTCGGTGAGCGGCTGGGGAATGCTGATCGACAGCGGAGCGGGCAGCCACAATCTGTCGTCGGCGGAGTTCTCGGGGCCGACGGGGCTGGAGGTGCGGGCTCCCAGCCAGATCATTTCCGGCAACGTGGTGAACACGACTACGGCGGGCTTACGGCTCAACGGCGGGTCGGGGAACTTTACGCTGCAGATGTTCAACAACACGGGCTATCAGATCGACTTCACGAACGAGGTGGGGCCCAGCGTAATCTTTGCCGACTCGGCGAACGCGGCGCCGGGCGCGATGTTCAACGGCACACCCAACCAGGCCGATCTGGTGTTCGTGGATTTCGGCGGCGGCTCGCCGAACCGTTACGTTTCGTGGCCGTCGGCGACGGTGCACGTCGGCGGTTGGTCGCCGCAGTTTCCGCAGAGCAACGGGGTGATGGCGGTGATCAACGATCCGACGCAGACGGGCACGCTGTCGGCCGGCAACCTGCAGTTGAGCAGCTCGGCGCAGGTGGGCAACTCGACGTTCGCGAGCCTGGGCACGGGGGCCAACGGAAGCATTGTGTATTGCTCCAACTGCACGCAGACGGCGGCGTGCGCGGCCGGCGGATCGGGGGCCATGGCCATGTATGTTGGCGGGGCGTGGTCGTGCGGGGGCGCGTCCGCCGGGGGGAGCTACACACCGCTCGATGCATCGGTGATGAACGCGGTGGATGACTTTCTGCCGAGCAAGAGCACGGGAAACTATATCGGCCAACTTGGCTGGGGCGTGGGCGCCATGGGCGGAAGCTGCAATGACAGCGATCTGCCGGGCACGGCCAACCATCCCGGCATTTTCTATATCGGGGGCGGCGCTACTTCCGGGGCGGGCTGCGCGCTGTCGCTATCGGATGTGGCCGAGGGAGCGGAATATCAGCTGGGCCTGGGATCGGGCGGCGCATGGTCGTATTGGGAGGCGCAGGCGATCATCCAGACGGATGTGAACGGGGTCGCGAATGTCCGGTACCTGGTGGGCTTCAGCGACAACAACGCCGGGTATCACGCCGCGAACGGAAACGAGATCGCGGTGCGGTACGATCCGGCGGGAGGCGGATGCCCGTCGAACGAGAGCACCACGCACTGGGTCTACGAGGTGATCGTGGCCGGAACGAAGACTTGCGCCGACAGCGGGCTGGCGGTGGCGGCCAGCACGTGGTACCACATGCGGATCTATTCCGCGACGCAGGGCACCATTCAGTTTCAGATCAACGGGGCCAACTCAGGGAGCATCACGGCGGCGCCGACGGTGAACGTGAGCCCGGAGTTCATTGCGCAGTCGACGGCCAGCAGCGGGTCCAATAGCATGTGGATCGACTGGTGGGCGATGAGGATACAGGGGCTGACGCGATGAAGACGCTGCTGATTTTTGGGTTGGCGGCCGGACCTATCCTGGGGGCGATCACCAATTTCCGCGTGCTGGGCACCACCGCGACGCAAGCGCTGGTGGCCTATACGGCGCCGGACGCCAACGCCTGCACGATCCAAGCGAGCCAGAATTCCAGCCTCACGCCGCCGGCTTTGGACGTCGACCCGGGCACGTTTGCCGGATCCAATTCGGACTTGAGCAGGGGGAGCACGCTGGCCACGGGGCGCTCGCGCATCCTGGTGCTGGGGCAGCGCACGGCACAGTACGCGACAGGGGGCGCATATGCCGGCGTGCGGCATTTTTCGCGGGCGCTCCAGGCGTACAGCTTCTATTACGGGCTGCTGACGTGTCCCTCCACGGGCGATACACAGGCATTCACATTTGCGACGACGAACATCCCGCTGGGCGGCACGTACGGGGATCCGTGGCTGGCGGACGCGGCGCATCCGGGAGATATGCCGTGGCCGGAATCCACGGGCGCTTCCACGACGACGTCGTTCATCGACCCACTGACGGGCGTGCTGCTGCAGCAGCTTGGCTTGCGCAGCAATAATTACAGGCTTTGGACCAGCACTTATGGACCGCTGCCCATCTTCGGATCGGCTTACAACCAGGGGCAGACGAATCCGTGCGATAGCGCCGGCCCGTGGACGAACCCGTGCGGCAGCATCATAAAGGGAGGATCGGGCAGCACCACGGTGGGGAACAGCCAGGGTCCACTGGTGCTGCGGCCGCCGATGAATACGGCGTCGGGCAATCCGTGGCCGTGGAATGCCGGCTATGCGGGGAGCTCTTACAACCAGTTTTGGGCGCTCGATCAGTTATCCGTCACGCTGACCGGATTTGTTAACTCCGCCAACACAGCGAACCGCGTGCTGGATGTGTGCCTGTCGCTGAACGGCGGCGCATCGTGCGCCAGCTCGACGCAGCAGATGACGCTGGGGCAGACCAGCAGCTCACAGACTGTAGGGCAGGTGGATGGAACACAGTTCGGCGTGCTGCCCTGGGTGCTGGATACGCAGCCGCGGTTGAACGCGCAGGAGAGCTCGTTCACCTCGGGCGCCGATACGGTTAGCGGCAGCACGGTCACGTGGCAGTCGGGGAGCAATTACTGGAGCTTGTATTGGGTGAACGGCGGCAACGGCCATATTCGGCTGTCGACTTCGTCGGCGGCGGATGCGTGCTCCGTGCCGGGAAGCAACTCCGCGGAGTATACGATCACGGGATTCATCGACGGCACGCATATTACTGTTAGCCCGGCGCCGCCCGCAGGGGCCAACTGGTGGTGCGCGTTGAACTTCACCGTGATGGTATGGCGGGATGGCGCGCCGGACAGCAGCACGGTGACGCTGACGGGCGCCAGCATGGCAGTGCTGGAGAGTTTTCAGGATTCATATCCGGATAACGGCGGGGGCACAGCCTGCCTGAATACGCCCGTGCAGGGCGGCTTTTTTTGTTTGTTCGGCGGGTTGTATTGGATCAATCCGGCCACCGGATCGGCCGTGTATTACGGGTACATGGAGGCGCTGAACCCGGGCATTACCAACACATGGAACAACATCGGGATGCTGCCCGTGGGAGAGACGGCGAATATCGACGAGAGCCAGAGCGCGCTGACGTTTTATTTCACCTCAACGGGGCCTTCGAGCGCCGGTCCGCTGGTTATTCAGGGCGTGTTCAATCCACCGGCGATCACGCAGCCGGCGCCTTACCCGAACGGCAACCAGATCGGGAATGCGGGCGTCGCCAGCAAGACCGGCTATTCAGTTACGTATACCAACGGCCTGACCTTCACGAATCTTACGCCGCAGATGGTGGGGGCGAACTGCGAGACCGTGGTATGCCAGATGGCCGGCTTCGATACGACGTGGACGCCGGGCAACAACGCGGTGAAGTTCAGCACGGGCATCAACGGGTGGAATTGCATCCCTTACGGGGAATCCGCGGGCGTGTTCTTCTTCACCTGCTACGCCAATAACGAGGACAGTCCGGCATGGATCTTCGCGTTCTCGCCGGGGAGCGGGGCGAATTATGGGAATCCGGCAATGGCGGGCCAGCCGGGCGGGCCACGCATCATCGGCGCAATCAATACATTCAATACGCCCAACGGTCCGGTGGCGGCGGGCCAGACGGCGCTGACCGGCAGGGGGCTGCACGCGGTGGTGGAGACCGGCGACACGGGGTGGATCAACATCAACACGCACGCGGTGGCGCCGATCAACACAACGCAGACTTCGATACCCTCGACGAGCGCGACGACGTGCGCTTCCTTGGGGGTGACGGGGAACAACAGCCAGTGCATCCAGTTGCAGATTGTGAATCACACCAGCGGCGCGCCGTGCACGTCGGGCTGCACGGGGTACGAGCCCTACATCGCGGCTCCGCAGTTTCAATTTACGGGGGCGCCGGGGGAGATGCGCACCACGCAGATCGGGGATACAGCCTGCGCGGCATTGAGCAGCGCGGGAAATTGCAATTGGTCGAACCAGTCCAACGAGCTTCTGACGCTGGTGCAGAAGAACGCCGCGGGCGCCTGGGTGTTTCAGCGGAACGGCTATGGCGCGGAAAAGGCGGTTACGTGTTCGCCGACCACGCCTTGTTCGCTCTGGTGGGAGAGCAATCAATGGATTATCCCGCCGGGGAGTTATACCGCCACGAGCGCCATGAGCATTTACTGGAACCCCGCCGCGGGATGTAGCGGATCGCCCGACCCGCATGGGGATTGCCTGCAGCAGGACGCGAACGAACTGATCGAGCACGGCGAGTGGCGCGACGGGGGCGAGGCGGTGGCCTGCAATGTGGCGCTCTGGAATGTGACGCAGTTCGATAGCTGGCCTACCGACTACCAGACGATCGTGGGCAGCGTGCCGGCTATTCTGGAGTCTCCGTTTGCCAACATCACTCCGTTCCAGGCGGCGGGCGTCAACTATGTGAGTTACAGTCCGCCGTTCGCGGGGGCGTGGGGGCATCCTTGGTCCAACGAGGCGGGCACGCATCCGAACGCCGCCGGCGCGAATGCTCCAGCGACGGAGGCCATTCGAGCGTTTGACAACATACCGGTGCAGGGCAACGGGTACTCTCCGCCGTTCAGCAACGTGGCGGGGCAGCTTTACGTGGCGACGCCCGGTTCGGTGGCGGACGCCGACGATCCGTTCGGGACAGCGCCGGTGATCACCATCAACAGAAAGCTGATGGCTCAAGGGAATAGCTGCGGCCCGCACCCGCTGATCGATATCAGCGGGCCGGGTTCCAGCATCAGCACGGGAACCGCGGGATCCTATACGGCCTGCTACGCGCGGAATGCGAACGAATGCTACGCCGGCAGCACAGTGGGTCAGGTTTACGCGAACTGTCCCGGGGTGGTATGGAAGTATTGCTCCGGCACATCCATTCATGGCGGCACGCCGCTGGGGGTGGGGAACGATATTTGCGCGGGCAACCAGGGTACGGCGGTGGATGCGATCCGGCAGTTCTCGCTGGACCGGACCGATTTGTATGGCGCATACACACGCACGCTGGTGACGGCTTCGTCGCGGCCGCGGATGGTTACGGGATTCGAGAACAATCGCCTGCTGCCGGACAATTCCTGGCTGCTGTTCCGCATGGAGTTCCCCGAGTATCAATCGCAGCAGATGTGGATGGCGAAGATGCTGCCGTGGCCGGCGGTGGATTCGGTGGCGCGCGGGACGTTCGTGCCGATGCAGATCGTGGTGAAGCCGCCGGCGGGCCTGGCTGTAAACAACGCAGTGGCGCAGTTCGGCTACCAGGAGTACGGAGCGCCGGGATCGCTGAACTGCACTTCGCGAAACGATGCATGCCTGGCGACGGGGAGCACGATACCCGTGGGCAATGCGCCTTTCGCTTTCGCTTCCGAGAATCCCACAGGGCTTTCGTGCAGCGCCGGGTGCACGATCACGATACCCGCCATTTCGCAGAGGATTGTGTACTACCGAGTGGTGTATCGGGCGGCGAACAATGCGGCACTGGCTACCAGCGCGCCGGTAGCCGTGGCGGTTCCCTGACCGCATCCGCATGACGCGCGTGCACATCCCACCAAAGCGTTTCACCTGCCCGGCGATAATCGTTCCTCAAAGCTTTGACGCGGCGAAGGGCGGCCGCGGGCGACAGCCACGGACCGTCGGCTAATTCGCCGAACGGGCCGGCGCTTTGCGCGGTGAACCGGTAGCCATCCGGACTGTACACGCCAGGCGGATCATACTCGGACTTGGGGCGCAGCGGCCGCGGCAGCGAGGCGATGGCATGTCGCAGGATGGGCGCCATGCGCCCGGCCTTCCGCAGCAGGCGCCAACCGGCCTGGTGATCGAATATGGGGGTCGTGGAGCGGTGAGTGGCGCCATCCACAAGCTTGAAGGCGGTGTATTCGAGCTCGATCAATCTCTCCAGGATGGGATCCGTTTCATTCAGTTCCAGGCTGACGTAGGCGGGAGTGGTGGCCGATGTCAGCGGGTCGAGGGCCTGGGGATCCGCGCCTTCGATATCAACCTTCATGAAGAACGGCTGACCGTACTGCCCGATGAGTTGCCCGGTGGTGACGCAGGGGACGGTCAGCTCTTTCCATGCGCCTGCCTTTTTGCCTTTCTCCGGATCGAAGGAAGACCAGGTGTCATCGGTCAGATTGCGATAGAAGGCGAACTCTCCCGGCGCGCGCAATACTCCGGCATTGATCACGGTGATGCGTCCTTGCAGAATCTCGGACTGGAACCGGTGGGTGCATTGGGCTGTAAGCAGCGGATTGGCATCGACTCCGATGACGCGGTATCCGAGGTGAAGGTAATAGGCGGCATCGTCGCCGTTGTGCAGGCCGATGTCGAAGACCAGGTCCCGATTCACGCTGCCTCTTATGGAAGCCTCAGCCCCGCCAACGACCTTTCGAAGTACATCGTTTCGTGCCCGGGGTCTACGCCGATACGGCGCAGAAGGAATGGATCCTGCCGGGGCTGGTTTAATCCGGGCTGGGCGGTGACGGCGGTCAGCATGCCGGCCTCGCGGACGGCTTTAACGGCCGCCGGGCCGATGTCACGCATGTTGCCGTTGGGGTAACAGAAGTGGAGCACCGGCTGGTTCAGCTCGGCTTCGATGCGGGCCTTGGAACCGGAGATTTCGTCGTGCAACTCTTGCGAATCGGAGATTGCGGACAGAATCGCGTGGGTCCGGGTATGCGCGCCGAACTCGACACCGGACGCAGCCAGCGCGCGGACGGCATCCCATGAAAGCGGCTGGTAATCGGCGGGCGGCTGCTCCGGTATTTCCGTCTGCAGGATGGACGGCAAATCGCGGAGCAGTTTCGCGCGGTCGGCCGGGCTCCAGTTCACCGCGCGATTGGCCATCATCTGCCCTTGCATCCGGCGCACCGCGTCGCAATCCAGCGTGAAATGCAATGCTTGGCCGCGGGGCGGCTCAATAGAAGCGTTGGATAGCCTGGTTTGACGGAAAGCATGCACGATGCGATCAAACCAAAGCCAGGTCTTGCCGTCCAGAAAGTCGGTTACCAGGAACACGGTGACGGGAATTCCATACTCGGCAAAGAGGGGATAACCGGCTTCCTGGAAGTCCCGATAGCCGTCATCGACGGTGACGGCGAGAGCGTAGGGCGGCAGGCTGCGCCGTGCGTGCAGCCACTCGGAGACTTCCGCCATGGAGACCGGTTGGTAATGCCTGCGAATGTGCGCGCATTGCGAGGCCAGCGCGGCGCGATCCGAAAAACGGTGATACATCAAAATGCGCAGTTGGGCGCGATGGAGCCAACGCGCAAATGCGGGGCCGCCTACATGGTGAAAGACAGACTTGGCCGCCCTGGAATACATTGGTTCATTGTATATGTCCATCCATCAGCGCATTTTGGTTACGGGCGGCGCCGGTTTCGTGGGATCGAGCGTGGCGCTGGCCCTGAAGAGAACGCATCCGGAGATGCGCGTGACCGCCTTCGACAACTTACACCGCCGCGGGTCGGAGCTGAACCTGGGACGGCTGCGGGAAGCGGGCGTGGCTTTCGTGCATGGCGACATCCGCTCGCCGGGCGATCTGATGAACCTGGACGCGCCCGAGCTGATCGTGGAGTGCTCGGCGGAGCCGTCGGCGCAGGCAGGCTACGGCGGATCGCCGGAATACCTGATCGACACCAACCTGACCGGATGCTATCACTGTCTGGAACTGGCGCGGCGCGCGCATGCCGATTTTGTTTTTGTCTCGACGAGCCGCGTGTATCCGTACCGGCGCTTGAACGAACTGGCCTACGAGGAAGGGCCGGAGCGCTTCCATCTGTCGGCGGAGCAGACGATCGGGGGCGCATCGGGCCTGGGGGTCAGCGAGGAATTTCCGCTGGACGGCGCGCGATCGCTTTACGGGATGACGAAGCTGGCGGGCGAACTGATGGTGGCCGAATATGGCGATGCGTACGGGATCCGCTATGTGATCGATCGCTGCGGCCTGCTGACGGGTCCATGGCAGATGGCCAAATCGGACCAGGGGGTGATCGCGCTGTGGATGGCGGCGCATTATTTCCGCCGTAAGCTTTCGTATATCGGCTTCGACGGCAGCGGCCGGCAGGTGCGCGACTTTCTGCATATCGACGATTTTTGCGAGCTGGTGCTGGAGCAGATCAGCAGTTTTGAGACTTATCAAAGCGGCCTGTTCAATGTGGGCGGCGGACTGGAGTTCAGCCTGTCGCTATGCGAGGCCACACGGCTGTGCGAAGAGATTACGGGCAACCGGCTCGAGATCGCGCCGCTGGCGGAAACGCGTCCCGCCGATGTACGGATTTATGTGACCGATTACCGGCGCCTGGCGGCGGTGAAGGGCTGGCGTCCGCGGCGCGATGCCCGTAACACGCTGGAGGATATCTTCAACTGGATTCGCGGCGACGAGGCGCTGGTGAAGCACGCGCTGGCTGGTTAGTTCGACAAGCGGCGGCGGAAAACATCGGCCAGGCGTTCGGTATTGCGCTGCAGATTGAATTTCTCGAGGATCTTGCGGCGCGCATTCTCGCCAAGACGGCGGCGGAGGGCCTCATCATCCATCAGCCTGGCAATGGCGGCGGCCAGGGCGGGCGCGTCGCCTGGGGGCACCAGCAGGCCGTCCACTTCGTGCGTGATGATTTCGGGAACGCCGTTCACGCCGGAGGCCACACAGGGGATTTCCAAGGACATGGCTTCCATCAGGACCACGGGCAGCCCTTCGGCAAAGCTCGAGAGGGCCAGGGCATCCGATCCGCGGTAGAGTTCCTGGAGCCCGTCCTGATTGACGTTGGCGTTAAATACAACGTGGCCGGCCAATCCATGCTTCTCGACCTGCTGCTCCAATGCGTGCCGGTCCGGGCCGTCACCCACAAGGCGCAGGCGGACCGGGCGTCCCTCTTTGGCGAGCAACGCTACGGCTTCAATCAGCACGTGCTGACCTTTGACGGGGGCCAGCCGGCTGACGCAGATGATTTGAAACGGCACGGGGACTGGACGGAACCGGCGCGGCGGAAACATCTCCGGGTCCACGCCGAGCAGGGTCAGTTCCAGTTTCGCCCTTTGGTCTCCGGCGGATCCGTTCACGAGTTGGTCCAGGCCGTATTGGCTGATGGCGCACGCGAATAGCGAGGATTGGATCTTCTCCGCGAGCCGAAAGCGCGGGTTCTGAAATTCCGCGGGGCCGTGCACGGTAAGCGACCAGGCTATCGGAAAGATGCGCGCGACTATTACAGCAACCGTTGACGCATAGTGAGTATGTAAGTGGGACAGGCGGTTCTGTTTCATCCAGTAACCGACCACAACGGCTTCGGCAAAATACAGAAAACCGCCGGCGCCATATCGGACTGAATTGAACAAGGCCGCGAAATAACTTAGCGGCCGCGACAGGAGCGTGTTCAGATGGGCCAATGCCACGCGGAACAGGCTGGACCCTTTCACATAGAAGGTGGATCGGGCTTCTTCGCGCTCCGCGGCAGTCATGGCGGCGGCATCTCTATCCGGCCCGCGAATAGATGCTACGTGGATTTCGAACCCAAGCTCGCGCAGGAGGCGCACCTCGCGCAGCATGAAAACGTGATTGACGGCGGGATACTGACTCAGCAGGTAGGCCAGCCTGATAGAGCTCATTCGGCGTGAACGCCATTATCGCACGGGGTTCGCGACCGTTCATGCTATTCTGCGGGTTGTGCGGGTCAGCGTGGTCATTCCGGCTTATCGTTCGGCGCATACAATTGGCGCAACGCTCGATTCCGTGCTGGCACAGACGCTCCAGGATTTCGAGATCATCGTAGTAAACGACGGCTCACCGGACGGCGCGGAACTGGAGGAAGCTCTGCAGCCGTACCGCGGCCGGATCATTTACCTGAGCCAGGAAAATCAAGGTCCGGCGGGGGCGCGCAATACCGGGATCCGGGCGGCGCGCGGTGAGCACGTGGCGCTATTGGACGCGGACGATCTTTGGGAGCCCGAGCACCTGGCCGCGCAGCTGGCGGTGCTGGAGGCGGACCCATCGATCGACGTGGTGTACGCGGACGCGCGCATTATCGGGGATGTGCCGGGGCAAGGCCGCACCGTCATGGAGTTGTGTCCGTCCGAGGGCGAGGTGACGTTCGAGCGCCTGGTCATGCGGCAGTGCACGGTGCACATCTGCGTGAGCATGGCACGCCGGAAGACGCTGCTCGAAGCGGGATTATTCGATCCGGCGTTTCGCGGAACCGAAGACATCGACATGTGGCTGCGGATCGTCAAGCAGGGCGGCCGGATCGCTTACCAGCGGCGAGTTTTGGGGAGCTATCGGCGGCAGCAGGGCAGCCTGTCTTCGGACCGCGTGCGGATGATCGAAGGTTTTTTGGCCGTGCTGGCGAAAGCCGCGAGTGATCCGCTTACCACCGCCGCCGAGCAGGATGCCATCGCGCGGCAGTGCCAGGTGCAGCGCAGCAACCTGGCGCTCGAGAAAGGCAGACAGGCATTTCTGGCGGGCGACTCGGCCGCGGCCATCCAGCATCTGAGGCAGGCCAACGCGCATTACCGATCGCCGCGGCTGGCGGCGGTGCTGCTGATGTTGCGCGTAGCACCGCACTTCCTGCACACCTTATATCATTGGCGCGACCGGCATATCTACAAACTTCGGCATGCCAAGAGTCACTGAGCGAGGCGGGTCACTCACCGCGCATGTCTCCTGGCTGATGTTGGGAAAGACGCTGGCGTTCTTTTTCAACGTGGCTCTGCCGCTGGTGCTCGTGCGGCGACTGAACCTGACGCAGTTCGGAGTCTACCAGCAGCTCTTTCTGGTTATCGGGACCGCCGTGATGGTGCTGCCGTTGGGCTTCGCCATGAGTTCCTACTACTTCCTGCCGCGGGAGAAAGACCGGCGGGCCGAGACGGTCTGGAACATCTTCGTATTCAACCTGGCGGTGGGCGGCCTGGCTTGCGGGTGCCTGGCGGTGTGGCCGGGGATTTTGGGGATGGTCTTCCGGCAGCCCGCGCTGGCAAGCTATTCGGGCCTGGTGGGCGTCGTGATCATGCTCTGGATTATGGCTTCGGCGGTGGAGACGATTCCGATCGCCAACGGCGAAACGAAGATCGCCAGCCTGATGATCCTGAGCGTGCAACTGACCCGCACGATGCTTTACCTGGGCGCCGTGATGGTATTCGGGACAGTGCGCGCGCTGCTGTACGCGGCAGTGGCCCAGGGTATTTTGCAGACCGCGGTGCTGTGCTGGTACACGCGGTCGCGATTCGGGAGATTCCGGACGCGCCTCGACTGGGGCCTGATGCGCGGCCAGTTATCTTACGCGGCGCCGCTGGGGCTGGCGGGCATCTTGTATATCGCGCAGACGGATTTGCACTCTTACTTCGTTTCGAACCGGCTGGGGGCGGCGGCGTTTGCCATTTACGCCGTGGGAACGGTGGACCTGCCGCTCATGGGTCTGCTGCAGGAAGCCACCAATGGCGTGCTGATCCCGCGCGTGAGCGAATTGGAGCATCTCAACCAGGGGCGCGAGATCGTGCTGCTGCTGGCGCGCGCCACGCGCAAGCTGGCCGCGGCGTATTTTCCCGTTTACGGACTGCTAGTGGTGGTGGCGCCGGAGCTGATCAGCTTTGCGTTTACCCGCCGGTACCTGGCCAGCGTGCCCATCTTTTTGATCAATCTCACTTTGCTGTTGGCGGGCATCCTGCTGCAGGATCCGTTATTCCGCGCTTACAGGGAGCAGCGCTTCTTTCTGATCCGGCTGCGGGTGGCGCTGCTGGTGCTGCTGGTGTCGGGGCTGTGGTTTGCGACCACGCGGTTTGGTCCAGCGGGTGCGATCACGGTAGTTGTAAGCGTCACACTGACGGAGCGAATTGTGACGGCGGTGCGGTTCGGGCGCATCCTGGGCGTGCGCCGGGCCGACATCGTGCTGCTGAAAGATGTGGGCAAGGTGGCGCTGGCGGCCGCGGCGGCCGCCCTGGTGACGGCGGCGGTGCGGCTGCCACTGCGGGGTCAGCGGCCTATCGTCGTGCTGATCGGTTGCGGCATGGTGTTTGCGATGGTTTATTTGGGCGGCGTTCTGGTGGGGGGAGCCGTAACGCCCGAGGAGAAGGACCTGGTCCGGCGGAAGATTGCGGTTCTGTTGCCGAATGGATAGTATGGCCGACCCTAAATCCGGCACAGGCGATTGGAACGGGTTTGGCATCCCGCTGGAGCGCGTGTTCGAAGCCGCGGAGGACTGGAAGCAGAAGCTGGCTGGGGTTGAAAAGCCGTGGCTGTGCTGGAACGTGAGCCAGCGGTGGTCAACCCTGCAGCAAAAGCTGGTGAGGCATGCGGGCTGGACTCCGGTAGTGGGCTGCGATCCCAGGGCAGGGCTGCCGCCGCTGATCCCGCAAGCCGTGGCGATCGATTTCAACGCGGCGTTTGGCTTTCCGGTAATGTGGCCGCTGTTTCCTCTGGAATTTGCATTTCTGTTCACGGAGCGGCTGGCTTTTTGGCACGCGGATCTGCTTTGCCGGTTGCCCGTGATGGAGGAGCTTGCGGCCCGGTTCGCGGCGCTGGCGGACGGCCAGATGTCGGCGGTGCTGGACAAGGGCGGATTACGCAACAGCCTGAACTTCAAATCGCACCGCTTTTGGGAGCTGTGCGGGTGCACGACCAGGGGCGCGAGCCGGAGCCAATTCGACAACGGCGCCGGCTGGTGGCGCAATTTCGCGATGCACCCTAAATGCGGATCGGAAGAGGAGCGGGCGCGGCGGCAGCGCTATTCGTGGGACAGCGGCGTGGGCATTCTGTATTGGAGAGACCGCTACCATGGCGCGGTGCAGCCGATCGATGCGCGGCTGGTGAAAGAGGGGCATTGCAGCGAGATCGGAATGCGCGATTACCGCACGGCGGCGAATCATCGGGAGGCTACGCGGGATTTATCGTCGGAGCTGGATATGAATTATTCGCTGGATGAAGTGGCCGATCGGCTGGGGATCGGGCATTTGCTCGAGACGGCCCCCTGATTCAGTGCGCCAGGTCCAGAACGGGGAGGCCGCTGCGGTGGATGAGATCGAGAGCTTCGGGCGCCGGCCGCTGGGTGATGATGACGTGGCCGGCCCAGGCGAGCATCTTCTCCAGGCCAGGTTCGAACAGGCTGGCGATGTGCGGGATGGCGGACAGCACGAAGCGCTGATTGCTGCCGTAGATCTCGTCGAGGCGAATGTGCGGATCGTGGACCCGCACCTGGCGGCCTTTGCCGATGAGGTGCTCGAGCAGGGCGACCACCGGGCTTTCGCGCAAGTCGTCCGTGTTTTCCTTGAACGCCAGGCCGAAGACGGCGAGCCTTTCGGCGGGCAGATCCATCACGCGGCGGATCGCGCGACGGAGGTGCTCGTCATTGCTGGGCAGGACCGTTTCGAGTAACGGCACCTTGAGATCCAGCCGGCCGGCGCGGTAGACCAGGGCGCGCAGATCCTTGGGCAGGCACGAGCCGCCGAAGGCGAAACCGGGGGACAGATAGGCGCGTGAGATATTCAGCCGGGTGTCGCGGCACAGGGTGTCCATGACCTCGCCCGGAGGAATGTCCAGGGCAGCGCTGAGCGTGCCCATTTCATTGGCGAAAGTTACTTTGAGGGCATGAAAGGTGTTGCAGGCGTACTTGATCATCTCGGCGGCGCGCAGCGACACCAGGCACGGTTCCGGGCCGAGCGGACGATAGAGCTCCGCCACGGTTTCCACGGCGCACCGGTCATCGCCTCCCACGACCACCAGGGACGGTTCGAGGAAGTCACTCACGGCGTTGCCTTCGCGCAGGAACTCGGGGTTGGAGACCACGGTAAAGCGATGGGCACCGGCGAAGCATTCGGCGGCCAGGTCTTCACAAGTGCCGGGAAAAACCGTGCTGCGAACGGCGACGATCAGGCGGCCGGATTTTTCGGGGCGGGCGGCCGCGATCTGGCGGAGTACGCGGCGCAACTGCTCGAGGCCGAGGTTGCCGTTGCGCTCGGACGGAGTGCCCACGGCGACCAGGGCGATATCGGCGCGGGCGAGCGCGGGCTCCAGCATGGTGGTGGCGGACAGGCGGCCGTTGGCGCTTCCTTCCTGAATCAGCCCGGCCAATCCGGGCTCATAGAAAGGGGCGCGCGCAGTCTGGATACTGTTTACTTTGTGCTCATCCGGGTCCACGCCGATGACGTGGTGACCGAGATGGGCAAGGCAGGCGGCAGTGACTGAGCCGACGTATCCCAGGCCGAGTACGGCGACGTTTGGGGCGGGCACGACACCAGTATGGCATGTAGGATATGCGGTCTAACGAGCCCGCTTTGGTGAAATCGATCCTGTTTCTGCGAAGGCCACGATCAGGATCGCCTTGCGCTCTCGACCGCAGGTTCGTATCGGAGTGGACGACCGGGGACGCGAAACATCCGGAATAAGCGTTCAGCTTCGCCTGTGTTACGGGACGGCCGCGGCCTGATAAGGGCTGGCGGCGACGGTGTGGTCGGATTTGTCGCGGTAGATCACCTGGTAGTAGAGCACACGCTGTGAAATTGCGGGTACGGCGATGGTGCAGCTGGAAGAGCAGGGCACTCCGCGGGGATTCTCACTGGCGAATAAGAAGGGCGGCGCGCCGACCGTGGAGGCGTTCGCGAGGCAGGGATCTTTGCGGCTGGTGCAGTTGCCGGAATACTCCGTATAGCCGAATTCGACGACTGCATTATCCACGCTGACACCCGCCGGCGGCTGCAGGTTGAGAACCATGGGCACGAAGGCGCCGCGGCCGATGGAATCGGTGGGGGGATAAGGCGGCATCTTGGCCATCCACATTTGTTGCGACTGGTATTCAGGGAATTCCATGCGGAACAGGAGCCAGGAATTGTCGGGCAGCAGGCGGTTGTTTTCAAAACCGGTCACCATGCGCAGGCGGGACGTGGCGGTCACCAGCGTGCGCGTATAGGCTCCCGCCTGATCGGTGCGGTCGAGGGTGAACTGGCGGACGGCATCCGACGCGGCACCTTGATTGCCGACACAGATATCGTTGCCGACGCCCAACGGCGTACCGCCATGAATGCTGGTACCGGAGCAATAATTCCAGACGACGCCGGGACAATTGACATAGACCTGGCCGGCGGCACTGCCGGGATAGCATTCGCCGCCGGCGCGCGCGTAGCACACCGTGTAGGAAGCGGCCGTGTCCGAGGGGATGTGGGAACCCGGGCCGCTGAGATCGACGAGCGGGTGCGCGCCGCAACTGTTTCCCTGCGCCATCAACTTGCGATTGATGGCGGGCGTATTGCCGGCGCCGAAGATGTTGTCGGGGTCGGTTACGGCGGCGGGTGTCGCGGAGTAGAGCTGTCCGGCAACGGAGGTGAACTGCGGATCGTAGGCGCTTCCCTGCACGGGGATGTTGTCGAACGCGCGGATGGATTCATTGGCCGAGGCGTTGGCGCCGGCCGGGTTGGGATGGGTCCCCAGATCGAAGCCCCAGGGATGCCCGTACACTCCGGCGAAGGGCGGGTCGGTACTCGTGTAGTTCACTCCGGGGGCCTGCGCGGGGGTCTCGTTGGCGAAGGGCTTGCTCAGGATTCCGGGCACGCCGCCGACGATGGTCTGATAGTCGGTGGGCCAGCCCCAGAACGGCTGGATCCACACCGGCACGTTAGTGGAGACGGCCTCGCCGCCGTCGCGCCATTCGCCGTGGCCGATGGTTTCGTTGGTATCCTGCATGAGGCAGTTGCCGTGCGGGTCGGGCAAGCCGCCACATCCGGCGGTGGGGTTCCAGTAGACGGTCATGGCGCTGGGCACATTGACAGCCACGGTGGCTCCAGGGGGCAGGCTGGATTGATAGCTTTGCCACCAGAGAATCACAGGCCCCGAGGGGATCGCTTTTTGGGCGCCATAGCGATTGCGCTCGAAGATCCACGCGCCGTTCGGGCCCTTATACACCAACGTCAGGAGCTCATTCGTTCCATCCCACCAATTGCAGCTGCCGGCCTGGCCGGGGGAGACGCAAGCGGTGTCGCCGGTTTGGGTGGTGCGCATCTCGCCGGGAGCTCCGGTGAATTGAAACCTCGGCGGCGAGAAGTAGGGCTCGTAGCCGGTGACTCCACCGCTGGTATGGCTGTCGATATTCAGCAGGACGCACTGATTGCCGGATGGGAGGTCATGGCCGAACGTCGCGCAATCGGCGCTGGTGGCGGGCACGCTGTTGGCGGATGTGTTTATGGACGGCCAGAGGTGCAAATTGAGATTGATCCAACCGGTCTCGCCGGTTTCGCCGATGGCGTGCAGGGCCCGGCCCGTGAGGGCGGTCTGATTGGGGGCCACGGGCCCTGGCGGTGTGTTGAAAGTGTTGATGGCTCCGGCGATATGCGGCCCACTGGCGGATCCGGCGTGGGCAGGATTTCCATCGCCGGGAGAGAATGCAAAGATCCAGGCCGGGCTGTCCCCCCCGAGAGAGAAACACGTGAAGTAGAAGATGCCGATCGAGTCACCGTACGGAAGGCAATTCCAGCTGTTCGGCCCGGTACTGAACTTGACCGCGTTGAACGACGGGTCGAAGGCGGCCATCTGCTGCACGATGGTCTGGTTGAGACTTTGGGGAGTGAGGTTGGTGAACGTGAGGCCGTTGTTATAAGTGACGGAATAGGCAGTTTTGCCGGTTATGGAAGCATTCCCGATCTGGTTGCCGTTTGCATAAGGCGGCGGCTGCGTGATCGAGGCCGGATCAAAGACGCCTTGAATGACCAGGGGGCTAATGCCCGAGGGGTCGGTCGAGAGGCTGAAGGAAATGCTGTAGAAAGTGAAAACGCTCTGCGTCTGGTCGATATTGGCCGTTTCGCCGGCACCCAGGATTCCGATGGGATACCAGGAGTTGGCGATGCCGGGGCCCGGCAGGGACATGAAGCCGTAATCAACCGACGCTCCGGTGGCCGGGTTGATCCAGTACAGGCCACCGTAGATACAGAAGAAGCCGTCCTGCACCAGCTTGTTGAAACAGGCGGTGCCGGCTCCGTTATCCGGATACGCGTCCTGGAAACTCTCCAGCATCGCCATATTGGCGGCGGTGAGCGTGACGGTGCTGCCATCGGAAGGCGCCTGGTCGCGCCAGACCATCACCGCGAAATTGTTCTCGCACCAGTAGAGATTGCCGCCGGGCGGGGGTGGGGAGACGGTAATGTGGAGGCCATCGATGAAACCGGTGATGATGTATTCCGCAGAACTGGTGGCGGCCGGAGGCGTGGCGCAGGCGTCGGCCGTGGAGACAGTGGACAGGCGGATACGGCCATTGCCTCCGGCGGTCCAGTACAAGCTCCAGTAATTGCTGCCGGCGGTCCAGGTGAGCGTATTGCCGCTGGCGGTGGCTCCGGGGCTGCCGCCAGGACTGGCATTGGGGGACGATTCCTGGGCGTTGAAGCGCGGGTTGGTGTCGAGCAACCAAGGCAGCACGCCGAAGTTGTCGGCATTCATCTGGCCGACGGTTTGCGAACCGGTGGACTGGTCGAGGGTCAACTGCTGCGTGGCGCTGGCGCAGGACGCGCCGCCGTTCAGGGAGAGGCACACATCCAACACGCGGTTGGATTTGACGGGCGAATTCACGGAGCCGGTGAGGGTGACGGATAGCTGGTCGAGAGTCCAAAACTGGTTGTATGAATTGCCTGCGTAACCGGAGTTCCAGGGCCATGGGCTCCCGGGAGTATTCAGCGGCGGCCGCAGCACCAGCGGCGCCCGACTGTTGCCGACCGTGGTGCTGCGGGAACCGCCCGAGACGATCGTCCCGCACGGGTTCGTCCAGGGACCGGCGGTATCGCAGGGATTGTTTTGGCCCTGGTTGTAAGCCGATCCGAAGACGGGCAGCGGCCCATTGGCGCTGTTCCACAGTCTGTAATCATTGCTGCGCAGACCCAGACGGCGCAGGAGCACGCCGGTGAGCGGATCGACGAAGGATTCGGGCGCGAGGCCGCCAACGGATTCGGGCCAAGGCTGCTCACCGGGATGCGCAGCGTCCTGCAACCAGGGGTCTCCGTAGGTATTGCCCAGTGGGATGTTGGTGGTGGTGAAGTTGAACGTAGCGGTGTCGGCGCCGCACAGGATGCGTCCATAATGCGCGGTGTAGGCCTGCAGCGCGCGCGAGTAGTGGCGGACCCCGACGAAGGGGCCGGCGGTGGCCAATTCGGACGAGCGCTTGCCGATCACGGCAACGCGAGCAGGTCCGCTCACGAGGTTGCCGGGCCGGGTATCCTGGTCGGCGCCGTCGAAGATGGTGGGGTCCACATCGTGGACCAGAGGCGCCAGGGAACCGTACTCGCTGACGACGATAGCGCAGGGGCTCTGATCGGGCGCGGTGTAGGCGATGATGGCTTGCGTGGCGGTGGCGCCTATGATGCGCACATCGCTAATCGCCGCCAGGGAGAATCCGGCGGAGGCAGCCAGCAAGAAGGGCAACCGGCAATGGTGGAATCCGGTCACGGGCGCAGTGGAAGGCCGGACGGACGGGGCCGCGCCATCATACCAACCGTACGGGGACGGCTGTCCGCCGCCGGCTGAGAAGCAGCCTGGATCAGGGCCGCCGCCTGGTCGGCGCAGGCGCGTTCCAGGGCCGCACACAAACCCGCCAGCATGGGGAAGTAATACGCATAGGCATTACTGGAGAAAAGGGATGTCCCGGTAAACGCGATGAGCGCAAGGCGCAGCGCGAAGGCCATGTGCCCCACCATGGATAGAGCCGGGTTTTGGCGGGCCAGCCGGGCGGCGGCGCCCACTATTCGGAAGCAGTAGAACAGCGTCAGGCAATACAGAAACAGTCCGGGCAGGCCATCCTCGCAGGAGACCTGGGTGAACGTGTTGTGGGTTTCATGCCATGCGTTCCAGTTCGCGCGCCCGGTGGTGGACTCGACAAAGTTGGCATTGGCGACCGAAAACATACCCGGCCCGACGCCCAACAAGGGATGCCGCAGAGTTAATTGCACACTGTCAAGCAGCAGTTCCTTGCGCAGCCCCATGGAATCGAGGGCAGACTGCTCGGAATCCGACAGGCGCGCCTGGCCGGGATTGATGAAGATGGTTTTGTACCGTTCGAGCGCACTGCGGCTGGACCAGGCGATGGCGATCACCGCGAGGATCAGCGAGGCGACGGCCACCACCACCTTCTGGCTGGAAGGCAGCGGCATAAAATACAGCAGGAACATGAAGATGAGCGTGACCAGGCCGCCGCGGGAACCGGTGGCCGCGACCGTGACGGGAATGACGAGCAGCATGACCAGGCTGATGAGCCTCAAGGGCGACATGCCGGGCTTGGTGCGCAGCACGAAGAGGCAGAACGGCACGCCCATGAGCAGCATCATGGCCAGATAGTTGGCATTGGCCAGCGTGCCTCCCAACAGGGCCATGCGGCCCTGCTGTACGCGGCCGATCACCATTGTGAAGATCTCGATGAAGGCGGTGGCGGCGGCCAAGGTGTACATGAGCTTGCGGCACTGCTGGAGGCCCTGGACGGTGGACGCGATGATCGCATAGGAGAACAGCGCCAAGAGCCAGGAATCCTTGAGCATGCGGGCGCTGCCGCCACGCCAGACGCTAAACGGAGTACAGATACACAGCCAGAGGGTAAAGGCCATCAGGCAGATGCCGACCTTGGAGAAAACGGTCCTAATACTGGCGCCAAACATCATCGCCAGGACTGACAAAGCCATGAGCAACCGCGCGGAATGCACGGCCGCGCCCAGGACCAGATCCATGATTTCCGGCACGCGGGCGAACACCACAAACACGAAGCTGGCGGTGAGGTAATAGGCGGGACGGACAGTGGGTGTTACGGGTCGCGCGGCAGGCATGGAGTCAGGTGGTTGGCACCGTCTTGGATCAGTTTAGCACCCCCCCCAAGAACGCTAACCCGCCCATTGCCATTGGGCAAACAATGCGGAATAAATGAGGAGCAGCGCGGCGAGAGGCGCGCAGATCAAGAGCGCCAGCCGGCGGCCGGCCAGCAAGGCGACACCGGTCATGCAAGGGAAGACGAGCAACAGGTAACGGTTCATGGAGATGAAACCCGGCTCCGCGAACACGCGGGTTACGATCAGTGCGACCAAGATGGCGGCAGTGTACAGATTGAGGGCCGCGGGAAAGCGCCGCCAAGCCGCAATGGTGATGACCAGGAAGGCCAGAAAGAACCATCCGTCATTGAAGTTCGGCTGATAGAGCAATCCAGGATCACGGAGCCCACCTTTAAGGTGCCTCCAGGCGGCTAATCCGCCAGTGCCACCGGCTTCTCTCCATGCCGCCTGCGCGTGCAGAAAAGCCAGCGGATCGTGGAACCGGATCCAGCAATAGAAACCGAAGGCGATCAGACCCGACGCGGCGGTAACCGCCGCGGCGCCGGCGTAACCGAGGAAACGCCACGAGAACCGCCTTCCGGTGCGAAGCCACACCTCATACGCCAGGGGAACGGCGAGCACAAATCCAATCGGGCGGGTGGCGGACAAACATCCCGCGCAGACGGAAGCCAGCGCGAGGCGGCCGCGGAACAAAAAGGTCAGGGCCGCCGTGGTGAACAGCAAGGCGATGGCTTCCGAGTATGCAGCGGAAAGAAAAAGAGAAGTTGGAAAGAACGAAACAAGGGCTACGGTCACGAGAGCGACATCGCGACCCCAGAGACGGCTGATCAAACCGTACAGCAGTACGATCGCGCCCACCGCACACAAGTTAGATACGAATATGGCGCTGAACGGCAGCGAGACCGGAAGCACCCAGGCAGCCAGACGGACCATTAGAGGATATCCGGGAAAGAATACAATATTCTGCATTTGCAGGGGATTCCCGTTATAGGCATAACCCTGGCGGGCGATGTCCAAGTAATAGGCGGAGTCGAATCGAAGCAGATAGCGCCACCACGCCGTGGAGATGTTCCAAAGGCCGGGAGCGGTGCTGGGTTTGACATAAGTTACCGAAAACACGAATCCCATGAGCATAATGAGCCGGGAAACACCAAATATGGCCAGCGCCATCCAGGCGCCCCGGAAAGACGGGGCGAGTTGCCGGTCTGTAGCGGCGGAGCATTCAGTCACTGGATGAGCATTCATGGCCGGCTCCTCCAAAAACCCTGCAAATCTCCCGGCTGGCGCGATCCAGCAGATAAGAGCCGGCCACCGGGTGCAGCCAATCCGTCATATCGGTGCCGATTTTGCGCGCCAGGGCCAGCGCCGGAACACCCGGCGCGAGCGGCAAGACCTCGGATGCGAACCGCGTCAGGGCATCCACATATTTCTCGGGATCGTTGTTTTTCAACGCTTGCCTGCCGCGCTCGCCCATGGCACGAAAAGCGTCAGGGTCAGCAAGAAAGGCTCGCAGGTGGGCCTGAATGTCTTCAACCTCGTGTTCCGGCCGGACAAACACGGCGGCCTCTTCCGGCAGCGATGCGTACCATCCGGTACGGGTGACCAGCGTAGGCAGACCATAGTTCCAATATTGCAATTGGCTGAGAGAAGCTTCTCCCATCGAGGGGAACCGGAGATTAACGGCCAAGTCCGCAACGCTCAGTTTATGGTCCAATTGGTTCTCTGAAAGAAACCCGTGCAGATTCACCTGCGAATTCAACCCGAAGCGTTCAATTTCGCTGCGGATATGGCCTTCATCCCAGATCTGCCCGCAAATATCCAGGCGGAACTGATCACGCTCACGCATGCCGGCCAATGCTTCGAGGAGAGGCCCCAGCCGCCGGTTTCGGTTCATGTAGCCGAAAGTCACCAGCCAGAACGGAGGCCGCGCCACGCCGCGCGCCGCCGACTTTTCCGAAGACGATTCCCGACTCGCCAAATATGGAAATTCCAGGGCGGCTGACGGGCATGTGGGTGTTTCGTGTAATTCCTCGAGCGCGCGGCGGTAGTGGGTAACAACGCCAAGCGCGTTCCACACAGCCTCGCGGGTCATCGGATATTCCTGGGCCATGGTTTCGGGGCGGATTCCTCCCGCGCAGTAAGCCTCTCCCGCACGACGGCCCTCGTCGCCATACCAGCGCTGCAGGGCCGCCAGATAGCCGGCATGCTTTTTTCCCTGGCGGGCGGCCAGCGTAAAAAAGAAATCGTGGAGAGAAACATCGTGCAACACGACAATTCCCGGTTGGCCGATGCTGACGCAGTATATACCGGCGTGGACGCCCGGATCGTTGCCCAAGTGGTAAATCGAGACCGTACCATCGTTGATCTCTCGCCAGGGAGGGGCAGCCGGATTATACTGTGCGACCCGCGCAATGCGGCGCACCGCCGGCGCCACCTGGTCCTGGTCCGTCCATATGACCACTGCATGCCGCCGGGCCAGAATAGGCAGGATCTGCATCGCATAGTGAGCGATGCCGGTGTGCGCCGGAGGCAGCGGTGAAAACCAATTGATCTTCAGCACAACAGCTTCTCCACCACGTGATCCCAAGATATGCCCAAATCCTGGTAGCGTGCGCGTCCCGCATCGCCCAGGGCCGCCGAAAATCGGCGGTCCATCCACAGGCTATCCATGGCTTGCGCCAGGGACTCGGGCTGGGGATCTGCGACCAGCCCGGTCTCGCGGTTCACCACAAACTCCAAGGGACCACCGGAATCCGAACACGTGATAACCGGCTTGGAAGATAACATAGCCTCCAGCGTTATGTATCCGTAGTCTTCATCCACCGGGGGGAACAGAACTCCAAGGCAGTTGGCATACAATTCCCGTTTGCGTTCTTCGGAAATCCAGCCCAGCCACTCCACCCGGCTTTCCAGCCTGAAATTCTGTATGGCCTGCATACAGGCAGCCAGTTCTCCGGGATTGTCGGCCTCGCCCGCAAAACGCACCACCGTGCGCTTCCGGCACCTGGCCATCGCCTGAAGCACCAGCATCTGTCGCTTGACGCCGGTAATCCGGCTGGGAAAGAAGAAATAATCTTCAACGGAACCGTTATGAAACAACTTAGCGTGAGCCGGCGGATTATACAGTGGTTGCGAGGATATGTTGCAAAAACGGCTCAAGCGCCGCGATACGTTTTCCGACAACGTGTAAACCGCCTTCGCCTCGGGAATCATTTCGCGGTCCGCCCGGCGGACTGCTTCGCGGATGACCGGTCCATCCGGGCAGCGAATCAGATCTCCGGCGATCGGATGGTCCCAGAGTTCATAGGCCGAGCGGTGCTGGTGCAGCAGCCAGATAACCTTATTGGGATGGGGAATCAGGTACGCGGGGAATTTCAATCCGATGATGCGATCGATTCGGACGCCACAACTTTCCGTCAAATCCAATAGCCGGCAAGCGAGGATTTGATTGGGGATGCGGTCCGGTGGATAGTGCTTAAAGGGAATGCAGACCAACTCCGCTGCGTGGCCCGCCGCCCGGAGTGCATCCGCCAGATTGTCAGCGAGAATCTCCGCGCCACCTTTGATAAACGGCACGCCGGAGGTCACCACCAGGACTCTCATGCGAGCAATTGCTCCACAACGTGGTCCCAGGCGATGCCCAACTCATCGTAACGCTGCCGGCCGGCTTCACCCCATCGCGCAGCCGTTTGGCGATTCTCCCACAATTCGTCGATAGCAGCCGCCAGCGCTTCGGGCCGGGGCTCCGCCACGATCCCCGTCCCATGGTGTACGACAAACTCAAGTGGGCCACCCGAATCGGCGCAAGTGATGACGGGCTTACGGGCCAGCATCGCCTCCAGCGTAATATAGCCGTAGTCTTCGTCCAGCGGCGGATACAGCACGCCCAGGCAGCGCGCGTAAAGATTCCGCTTGGCTTCGTTCGAAACCATGCCCAGCCATTCGACTCGTCCCGCCAGAGCATTTTCACGCGCCAGCGCCAGACACTTTCGCTCCAAAGCTGGTTCGGTGGCGGGCGCGGAGAAGCGAACCTTCGCCGGCGTTCGAGTCAGGGCCAGGGCCTCCATCACCAGGTCCTGGCGTTTGAGCGGATTGATCCGGCTCGGAAAATACAGGAAATCCTCGGCGGGCGCATGATAGAAAAGGCCGGCCTCTTGTGGAGGGTGATAGAGCGGATGCGCCTCCACGCCGCAGGAAGTCCGCAGGCGGAGGGCGACATTCCGGGAATTGGCGAAGACGTGGGCGGCCAGGGGAATCAGTTCCGTATCCGCACGCTGAATGGCTGCGCGCACATCCGCGCCGTTCTCATACTTATCAAGATCGTTCAGGGGATGTTGCCATAAATCGTACGCCTGGCGGTGCTGGTGGAGCAGCCAGATCACTTTGCGCGGATGGGGAATCAGATAGGCCGGGAACTTCAGCGCGATCAAACGGTCCACCGGCACGCTGGCGGTTTCCGTCAGATCCAGAAGCCGGCAGGCCAGCATCTGATCGAGGATACGTTCTGGCGGATACCACTTGAACGGTATCGCCACAATTTCGGCACTATGGCCGGCCTCGATCAGCGCCTGGCGCAACTCCACGGCGTGAATTTCGGCGCCACCATTGACAAAGGGGACTTTTACGGTGGCAATCAGAATTCGCATTGCAACGCGTTTCCCTACCGAGCCGATTGGTCAGGAGGGCCGGATTCCGGCGGGCGGCGATCGTCCTCCACGGGCTCCACACGCCGCCCGCAGGCTTCCATCTGCGAGGCCATGCCCGGCATTGAAGCGCAGAGGCCCTGCAACCCGGTTTGGAGGGCATCGTGGCGCGCGCGCTCGTCGGCAAGCTGATCCTGCAGTTGGCGGATATATGAATCGACGGACTCACGGGCGTCGTCCTGCCGCCGATACAACTCCCGCAAACGTTGGTTGGCGATTTCCAGGGCTTTGGCCTGTTCCTCGAAAGCGCGCAACGCGGAATATTGAAAACGCACGATCTGCGGCGTGTACCAAAAAAGCAATCGCTTTACCAGTCGCACAACCTTAGCGCCGACACGACCGCGCCAGGTGGGCGGCTCCGGCGGCATTTGCCCTACCAGCGCGTAACTGCCCCGAAGAGCCGCCAGCGCGGCCTGAATGCCCGCCTGTTCCAGCATGGTTTCGCCGGCCACCACCGGTTCGACGGATTTTCCTGCGTCGCGCGGGCGATATGAGCGCTCCATTTCTGTTTGAATGTGTCGCAGAAAGCTATTCTTCACAATTGTCGGCGGTCTCTACGCGTGCTGGATAGCCTGACTCTTGACAACGTGGCTGGATACGCCCAGGGCGCGACAGTCGGCTTCCACCATCTCGCGCACCAAGGCTTCAAAGCCGATACCGGCTTTCCAACCGAGTTTGGTGCGCGCCTTGGTGCAGTCGCCCAGCAAGAGATTGACTTCCGCCGGCCGGAAGAGGTTCGGGTCGCTGACCACGTAATCGCGGTAGTCCCGCCCCACCTGGGAAAAAGCCAGCTCCACGAACTCCCGCACGGAATGCGTCTCTCCGGTAGCCACCACGTAATCGTCCGGATCGGGTTGTTGCAGCATGAGCCACATCGCCTGTACATACTCACGGGCGTGGCCCCAATCGCGTTGCGCCTCGAGATTCCCAAGGGGGATCTCCGTGCTCCGCCCGGCGAGAATACGCGCCACGCCAGAAGTGATTTTACGTGTGACAAATTCGAAACCACGCCGCGGGGATTCATGGTTGAACAGGATGCCGCTGCTCGCGTGCAGCCCATATGCTTCACGATAATTGCGCGTCAACTCAAAGCCGCAGACCTTGCTGATGCCGTAGCTCGACCGCGGGTGGAACCGCGTGTGCTCGTTCTGAGGAAGCTCTTCCGCCTTGCCGAACATCTCGCTCGACCCCGCAAAATAGAAGCGGCATTGGGGGACCAGGTCCTTGACCGCCGAGAGCAGGAAGTGTGTGCCATTGATGTTCGTATTGAGCGTGGAAAACTCGTCGTCGAAAGAGTAGCTCACGAAACTCTGCGCGGCCAGGTGATAACATTCATCGGGCGTCACCTTGGCTACCAGTTGATAGACGCTGGCAAAGCTCTCGAGGGAGGCTGCGTGCAATTTGATGTGGTCCCGGATCGCGCCCAGCCGGACAAGCCGGTGCTCCGGATCTTCGAGAGCGACTCGCCGCACGGCGCCGTGAACTTCGTATCCTTTTGAAAGAAGAAGCTCCGCAAGATAAGATCCGTCTTGCCCGGTGATTCCTGTAATCAGCGCACATTTGCTCATATCGGTGGAACGAGTCCTGGCCTCCAAAGGCCGTATCTTATTTTCGGCTCCTGGCGGTTCCCGCCAACCGCCGAAGGAACTATTATACGTGAGGGCGTTTCTAAAAGAAGGCGCTGAGAGGCGCGATGGTCCTCTTCAGGTTCTAGGGGATCGAGCGGACTACGCTTACATGTGCGTCAAAATAGGCATTTGTCGGCGGCGTATCGAACCAGCGCACACCCTCTTGTACGAGTGTCAGCCGAAGCCGATAGACTCCATCCTCTTCAGGGGACCGCACCGTTAACCGGTATGTGTTAGCCATCTCCGGATAGAGCACCGGCTGCAGGCGGGTCCGCAGGCCGTCAAAAACGACGGGGACCGATTCCTGGTCCAGCCAGTGGTAGGACAGATGCACAGGGTTCGCAGGAGCACTTTGCAGCAGATAATTGGATCTGTTGACCACGCGCACCATACATTCGAACTCCCGGCCTGCCACGACAGCGTCCGGAACCTCGACCGGCTCGACGTGGAACTGGTCTGCGTCGCCGGGATGGATCGGCCGCATGCGGGGCGTTTCCAAACCAAAAGAATCGAGAGCGCCGGCGCGGCGCACACCTTCGGCCAGCGAGAGCGGGACGAGAGCAAGGTCTGAAATTTCGCGCGCCGCGATGGGCAGCACACACTGTATCTCCCACGAGGTCCGCGACAGCACCGCGATGCTTCCTGTCTGAACGGCGGCATCCCGATCGTGGCGCGGAGCGCTGACGCCGACAAAAAGGAAGTCATCACTGACTGCAATGCCTCGCGTCCACCCCCCTAAACACACGCGCCGCTGCACCATGCCGTCCCGAATCTGCAGAAGATCATGATCCGAGGAGTTACACACTACCCAAGCCCCGTCCATATATCGTGCATGGTGGGGACAGTTGAGCCGGCTGAGCACATCCGCCCCTGTCGACAGGCGAAAAACGATGCCGCAGTGGCTATTACGGCATTTATCCCAGGCCCGGTCTGTGAAGAAACGTCCAAATGCAGATACGAAAATGTCATTATCGAACAGAAACAACCCGTTGAGATGCCACGCGTCACCTTCGCCCGGCGCTTTCCACTCTTTGCACTCACCAGCCGGCGAGACCCAGACCAAGCGGTTGGTGGCGGTGGAGACCACCACAAAATGCTCTCCATCCCAGGCGACCTGGTGTGCGTCGCCGAGCCCATCGAGACGGTGATAGTGCTTAAGTCCGCCCGCGTCATACACGAACAGGCCCGTATCGTCAGCGGCATGCGACCAGCGCAGCCGCACAAGGTGGTCGCCAGCCAGCGCCACGCCGGATGAATCAACGGAGTCGATCCTGCGGGTCAGCCGGCCGTCAAAGCTGTAGATACCGCCAGCCTTGCCCTCGTCAGGATCCGCACACGCTACGAGCAACACGTAGCCGCTAACCCCTTCTTGTCGAAGGACTAAATCAGGCATCGGAAGAACACGCGAGTACACATTCTAGCGCCGTGGCAGGGCATCACCGAACCGGAGCATACCCTATTACGTTGCCGCAGATCACGGTTACGCCTTCCGCCCGATCACGGCATAATCCTGTTCGCTGAACATCAATTGATTCAGCAAGCGTGTCGCCGGCTGCCCGTCATCCACGATACGGTAGCTCTCCGGATAGGCATGCAGCGGCAGTACCTCGATGTCACAGAGACCCCGAGCCTCCATCAGGAATGCGAGCAACGCTTTCGGAAGAGGATTTCGGTGCGTGGGATCCAGGTAGAAGTTTTCCATGCTCACCTGCAGATTAGACGGATTTGGAGTTTCAAAGATGGCCATGCCTCCCGTTTTCAGAACGCGGTTGGTCTCATCCAGAAGCGCGAGCAGGTGGCTTAACGGCAGGTGTTCCACGATGTGAAATCCCGTCACCACCCCCTGGCTGCCGGCTGGAAGAGCACGCAGGTAGGCGATCGCGTCTCTCAACGCCACCGATAAGCCCCGGCTGCGGCATTCCTCAATCATCACCGGATTCATATCTACGCCGGAACCCTCCAGTCCCTCGTCGCGAAGCAACTCCAACCACTCCCCGCGTCCGCAGCCCAGATCCAGCACCGCCATTTCCGGATGTCCGAGCCTGGAATTCTTCAGCCGCGGAATGTAATATTCAAAACGCTGCTTGATGTCGGCCCGGTCTCCGCGAAAACGATTTTCAAATTCCACATACAGCGGGTCGGTTATGAGCGGGGCGGCGGCCGTATCCTGTCCATGGCTTTCCGCGTCGGCCAACATTTGCGCCGCACTCCGGCGGGCTTCCTCGAATAGCGTAGTTAAGCGCCGTTCCAGCAACGCAGTCTGCATACGCGTTTGATGCAGATAGCTGTCTACTTGCCGCGAGCCGCTCTGCAATTGACTTGCCTGCGCCTGCTGCTCGCGGATCTGTGTCTGCAGTTCTCCAACCCGAACCAGCACGGCTTTCTTCAGTTCTTCAACTTGGACCTGCACGTCTTGGATGGCGTTCTCTTGTTTGGTCCGGACAGCTTCAAATCGAACCAGCACGTCTTTCTTCAGTTCTTCAATTCGAGCACCCAAGTCTTTCTTCAATTCTTCAACTTGGTCCAGCACGTCTTGGATGGCGTTCTCCTGTTTGGTCCGGACAGCTTCAAGCGCTTGCTGGAGTTTGAGCATTTGTTCCGAATGGGCGCGCAACGCCGCCCCTTGCGCGCGCAACAAGTGAGCATGCTCTCGTTGGCTCGCCATGACAGCCATCTGAAAATCGCGGATCTGATGGCTCAGCCAGAAAACGGCCCGCCGGACGATGCTGACTGGTATTCGGCCAATCCTTGCCCTGAGGGTCGGCGGCTGTGGAGGCATTTCTCCGACCAGCGTTGAACCATCCAGGACGCCTTCGATTAGAGCTTCGGTCGCGGTCAGCCGCTGCTCGACATCCTCATTGCGCAGAGCGGTGGTTTCGCTCACCGGTCCACTGGAGACGCTGCCGACGCGCACCTGAGCGGCGATTTCTCTTAGAAATTCAGTATCCGGAATCAGATTTTCCTCCTGGATTGGCGGGTAATGGCCGCCGCGCAGTGGTGCAGGTCACATGGCCACCGAAGCTCCCATCCTCAACCGCTGGCAGGACGCCGCCAAGGCCTGGAATCGCGCTGCAACCCGCTTCCAGGAAAGCTCCTCGACCAGCGCCTTCTGACGGTCCGCAAACCGCCGGAGTTCTCCGGCGTTCGTGGACAAATCGCAAAGCCGGTTTGCCAACGCCGCGACGTCATTGGCGGCGTAGCGATGCACGACCCCGGCAAACTCATCAAACAGCGGCAGGTCGGAACACAAGATGGGCGTTCCCGAGGCTAATGGCAATCGAATGGCCGCACTCGATGATTCGCTGGATGTAGTGTAGGGGAGAACGATCAGATCCGCATTGGAGAGTTCCCGCAGAATCTCATCGTCGTTCAGAAAATCCGTATAGACCTGCATGCGCTCCGCCAGCCGGCGCTCTTCCGCAAAACGCAGACACGCAGCGGCGTACGTGGCAGACGCAGTCCCCGGGTAAAGTGAATTCAGCAGTTTCAAGCGAAGCACCGGGTTCACCTGTATGGCCGCCTCAAATGCCTGAAGCAGCTCCCCGATGCCTTTCGGCGGAAGAAAGAAACCGAAGCAGGCAACCGTGAACGCCAGCGGCTGTGATACGGAGGCTCTACTCCTGTCAGGCCGGTTTGGCGGAACATAGATTCCCTGATTTTGCATCACGGCGCGTTGCACTCCACAGTCCAGAAGTTTTGTCCAGTCATCTTGCCTGTGCACGATTACCGCGTCGGCACGAAGCAGTGCGCCGATCAGCTTGGTAAAATTCGCGTGGCTCGTGGAGTGCAGGGTGATCATCACCGCAACGCCGCGCGCGTGCAGCCGATCCACGAGATCTTCCACAAGTGCGGGCGGGAAAAAGCCAAAGTTATACTGCAGCGAAACCACATCGACTCCGCGATGCACGATCCGCTCGACGAGCGCCGGGACCTCATTCGGCGATTGGCCCGGCTCCTGGCTTTGGTTCCAACACCGAGACACGTTGTCCGTGTCCGGCCGGACCGTCATAGTCGCCCGGTCGGCAAGAATCGAATAGGTATTTCCCTGGTCCAGGCTCTCCGCCAGATATCGCGTATATTCGGCAATGCCGCATTTCGTGTTCCAGGTCGAAATGAATCCAATATGGCCGGCAACCTGGAATCGCCGGGGCGCGCCCTCGCGCGATTTTTCAGCCATTACCGCCTCGCACGCCGCCAGATGCCGCCGCGCCACTTGACTCCACGTGAAGTTCGTGATGATATGCGTGCGAGCCCGCGCGGTGCGGGCGGTCACCTCCGCGCGCGGCGCGTTAACGAGCTTGCGCATCTGCTCGCGCAACGAATCCACCGAAGGCTCCGCCCAAAAGGATGGGCCTTCTGTCAAATGGGTTTTTGCCGGAGCGATCTGAAATTCGACCGGCCAGCACCACTCGGCAGAGCACAGGTCGGCTTGACCGCCATGTATGGTGGCGATCACGGGACAGCCTACCAGCATGGCCTCCGCCACCGGCAGCCCAAAGCCTTCGCCACGGCTCGCCGAAACAAGGCAGTTCGCATTCTCGAGTAAAAATCGCATCTGACCGGCCGCCAGCGAATCCCAAATGACCTGAATCGGCGGGTGGCCACGATATCTTCTGTCTGCCTCCGCGACGAGTTCTTCGATTTTGTTGTGGGGATTCGCAAAGGTTTTGATGATCAGTTGCACATCCTCCGACCGCCGGAACTCCTCGCAGAACGCTCGCACCAACACGTCGGCGCCCTTTCGCGGAAAGCAAGACGACACGTGAAGAAAGTTGAAAGCTCCAGTCTGCAAACCGTCGATCGGAACCGGGGATGAACCCAGAATGTGGTCTGCGCCCAGGCCAACCACTTCGATCGGGACGGTCACGCCGTTGTCGCGCAAGACCTGCATGACGTAGCGGGACATCACCGTCACCAAGTCGAGACCGCTATCGAAACCCATGGCATACTGCTGCGGAAAAGCCGACTCCTCCCATCCGTAGCAGTGAAATGCTCGTACCGAGCCGATCATGCGGTCGCAATGCGGTGGATAAATGTAACGTGTATGGATGTCGGGGCGGGCGCCTGGGTCCAAAGTTTGAAAACCGGCGGCGAGCCTTGGGTGCAACTGCAAGAATGCCGCGGATGGCGGATAGGACGTGGTGTTATCACGCTGATGAAGCCCTATCTCATAGCCGGCGTCCAACATGCCATAAGCCAAATTTCTATTTACGATTGCGAGGGAATAGTCGCTTTCGAACGGACCCTCTATGAGCACCTTGGGCGGCATGATCGCACAGCTTCTAAGAACTGGAAGTAAACCCTAGCTCGGTCAACCGGGTCACATACCTTTGAGAAAGAGCTTTCAGGCTATACCGGCCGCGAACGAGGCGCTGGCCTTGATTTGCCAGATCCACCCCCGACTGCGGATTCTCGTACAGTGTCCGCATATGGCGGCTGGCGGTTTCCAGGTTCGGCTGAGCCCAAAAATGCGACCCCTCGCTGTCGACAAAGGGGTACTCTCCGGGATTCACCGCGACGAGCTGGTAATCCACCAGTTTGGCGGTGGAATCCGTACAAAAATCCAATACGCCGGAGAACGCTGTCACAATTACCGGCTTGCCCCAATACAGCGCCTCAGCGGGAGCGTTTCCGAAGCCCTCGGAGCGATGGAGTGATACGTAACAATCTGTTATCGAATACAAACCGGACATTACGTCCTCGGATAGCGTCGCATCGATCACGGTGATCCGCGGATCCTTCTCGATACGCCTGGCGGTTCGCGCCCAGTGCTCGCGGTCCGCAGCCCAGGAAATATTCGCCACATTTCTCGTCTTGATGGCCAGCCCGACCTTTTCATTCCCTTTCGGGAACGCCTCCGCAAAGGCCTCGACCGCCGCCAGAGGGTTCTTCCGCTCGACGACCGAGCGGGTATCGAAGTTTACCAAAAACAGGTAGTCACCTTCGCGGAGACCGAACTCGCCGCGAGTATACGGTCTCTGAAGGGGGCTGGGGGCCACTGCTGTTCCCGTATTCAGGACCGGAACACTAACGCGACGCTGGTATACGTTCACCAGGAAGTCGCTGGACACCCAGATTTCATCCATCAGTCTCAAGCCTGGCTCGTGTACGGCGCACGTGTCGGACAACTCCCAAAAGAACTGGCCAATGAGATAATCGTTCTCCCTGATCCGGCTTAGGTTACACATGGCGCATTCCAGAACATGCTCCGGATTGAGATTGAACACGTGCACACTCCGCACGCTGTTGTTGGAAATGCGTGCGTTCCAAACCGATTCTTGTTTCAGGTTCGTTCTCGGGATATTGTAGTCGAGGTCGACGATCTCAATTCCCGCCGCACGCAGCGACTCGATAGCATAAGCTCCCGACTTCGCCAAACCACAGACGGTCGTATGGTCGCGGTAAGAGACAATGGATAGCATGGAAGGCCGCACCGGCGCGAGCTCTTGGACTGCTTCCGGTGCTGGGGCGAAGCTGGAAAACAGATGTGCCAGGGGTGCCTCGATGGGCAGCCGTAAACTAGAGGGGCGCCCTGCTTCAGCCAGGCTAGTGACGTAATCGAAGGCCGTTTCGCCGTCACCAGCGGCGCTGCGCCAGAACTTCGACACAAACGGGGGAACCAAGCGTGGATTCCCGAACGCCAGCACATCTCTCATCAACTCGTAGCAAATCGCGTAGCGTCTCGCTTTTGGGGCATCCAAGAGCTGATCGAATTGGGCTGGGCGCTCGATCCTGGCAAATATCAGCATCCCCGTGCTCAAAGGCAGGCGCTCGTCATCCGCGGGCCGGTTCAACTGCTCTAATAGCGCCCCCGGTAGAAGCACCGGCGGTATGTGGTGTTCGGGCATGAAACGGAAGGCGTACCAGGCCAGAAAGCCGAAAAAGCCGTCCATTTCTTTTACGTTGAATGGTTGCGTGGACGTCCGCCAAATATGCCGCATGTACCGGGAGAGATATTTTGGCCCGGTATCCTGCCGCGTTCCGCGAAGGCCCGGGGCTTCACGGACCTCCTGAGTTACATCCACGGCCGCCGCATTCAGCCACGTCAGCAATTCCGGTGGCAGCGGCCATTGCTGGCCCTGGCGCTCATAAAAATCCAGGATATACCAGAAGACAAAACGTTCCCGTTCCTCCGGCTCAGCCGAACCTGGGTTTGCTCGCCCGAATCTACGCCACATTTGTTCGAGGAACGGCGAAATGGGAGGCTGCCCGGCGCTCCCCTGGCCATCGCCGAAAAACACCGTGGCACATGCGTCCAGTTTGGTCACTTCACTCGATCTTAGCAAGACTTCCCATCGTGGCCGGAACGCTATGTCTTGGGTCTCCCAAAGGCGGCCATGCCTTTGACGCATGGGTGTGCGTACAATGAGGTTTTCCGGATTCGGCTGGATCGACATGGAATTCTCTCAGAAGATGGTCACCCTGGAAGACCGCATTGCCTTTGGCGACGCTGCCTGCGAACGGGACATATACAATTGCTTTCGACTCATTCTGGGCCGCTATCCGAGCCAAGAAGAATGGGCGGGACATCGCGCCCTTGCCGGCCAGCCGCTCGCTGCCGTGACGGCCAAGTACGTGGGTTCGGCGGAATACCAAAAAGTCCGGAACTCCGGCCGCAAGCCGGCGCTGGCCCGCTTGCCCGGGTTCGAGCTTTACGCCTCGCCGGCGGACTTGGCGGTAGGCAGGCATATCCTGGATCACCTTGAGTATGAGCCGCATGTTTCACGGGTTTTCGCCGAACATCTGAAGCCCGGCATGAATGTGCTGGATATAGGCGCCAACATCGGATACTTCACCTTTCTGGCGGCTGCCCGGGTGGGTCCGCCGGGGCGGGTGTGGGCGGTCGAGCCGAACCCCAGAAATGTCGCCTTCCTTTCGGCGACGCGCGCGCACAATCAATTTCGCCACGTGGAGATTATTCAAGCAGCGGCCAGCGACCGCTGGGAAGTTCTCTCGTTATCGACGGATTGCTCTAACGGCGCTGCGCTGGAAGCCTCCGGCCGGCACCCTGACGATTTCCCTGAACCCGTGATGGCGCTGCCGCTGGACGCCTGTCTGCCGCGATCTTTATCCATTCAGGTGGTCAAGATAGATGTCGAGGGGGCCGAAGGGAAGGCCCTGCGCGGCATGCGCGATCTTGTGGAACGCGATCGACCGATTATCTTCAGCGAATTCACGCCGTCCACGCTGCCGCTAGTTTCGCGAATATCGCCAGCAGAGTACCTGGAGTTGTTCACTTCGAGAGGATATGCGCTGGCTGTTTTGGAAAGCTCGGGGCCGCGGTATCTGAATGCAGCCGCCCTCTTAGACCATGCCGCGGCAGTGGCTGCCGACAGTCACCTCGACATCCTCGCCGTTCAGCGCCCCAGCTGAGCGCCCGTTGCGATCACGCTGGCTGGGATGTCCAGGGTCCTGTCTCCCGCTGACATGAACCAGGTAATGCCCTCTTGAACGAGGGAAAAGCGAAGGGTATAACTGCCCGGCTCCGGCGGCGCCACGACGCGGGCGGACAATGACGCTGTCGCGCCGGGAAGCAAGGCTTCCAGCAGAGATGTACGCTCGCCTTCTATCGGCAACATCCGGCCGTCTTTGAACCATTTATAACTCAGTGTCACCGGGAAACTACCGACACTAGTCCAAGGTTCTTTTCCGGGATTGCTGATACGGACAGGAAGGCGCATCCTTTCCGAGATCGTCGCTCGAATCATTCCGACAGGACTGCTCATAGCGCTTCTGTAGCCGGACAACCGCCGGTCCATTGTGATGGTCGTATCGACGTTGGGCAACGTCAACGCGTCGCAGCGCGGCACAACATGCCCGGTTTCTTCTTTTGCATACACGAGCACGGGCACGCCCGCGGCGTCGAATTGGTTTGAGGGTTCCCCAGCGTGCTCTACGGCGGTGGCACGGGTAAGCTTCCATAACGGGTCATTGAGGACTACGAAACTGAAGCAGGGCTTCCGCGACCGGTTTTCGAGCGATTTGGCGAACCACTCCCGGTTGGAGACGATCAGGAAGGGGTTGATCGACCCATCCACCGGGTACACTCGCAGTCCCGTGCGCGAGAGCAGCGTGATGAGGCGCGCCTGCCAATAGCCCGCGAGTCCGTACCTTATTCCATACTGCCGGGCTTCCCGGTCGAGAGCGCGGACAAACTCGGGCGCATACTGCGACAAGGGGAAGGCTGGGGCCGGAAGACGCTCGAAGGCCATCAACGGCACAATCACGCATGCCAGCGCGGCTGAAGCGCGTAGGGCGCGCCGGATGACCCGAGGAAGGGAAAACGCAGGGACTAAGGCGAGCAGCGAAGGCCAGGCGAGCAACGGAAGGAGGAATGTGGGGTGCATGTAGTGCATCGTCCACATGTAGTTATTGAACTGCGTCAAGCCATTGCTTCCGCCGATGATCATAGTGGCCGGTCCGAGAAGCGACGCCGCGGCAGACGTGAAGAAAAAAAACACGAGGAGCACACGACGTTCGGGTTGAACGTTTTTCGCACGACGGAGGCGCCGTAAGAGAATCGCGCCTCCAAGCACGCAGGCGGCAAACCACAACGCGGCGGCAATATGCAGCAGGTCAAAACGGGCAAATGCAGCAAACGCACCTACAACAAAGGTACGCGCGGCTTTTCCCCAGGCTGCATATCCGATCGACGACTGTGCACCGAGACCCATGGCCGGAAAGAAGATCCGGTAGGCGGCTGCCCCGGCCACCGCCGACGGCCAGGCAAGAAGCACGGGCAGTGCGGCCCGCCGCACCGGCAGGGCTCCCGCAAGGGCCAGGGCCAGCGCTGCCATGGAAAGCGGGACGACGGTGTGCGGGAAAAACATCAGATTACTCAAACCCGCCAGCATGCAGACGACGGAAAATCCAGCGGCGGCAAAGACGCGCCTACGACCGCGCGGGAGTTGGATCAGCAGCAGCGCCAGCCAGATGGCGTAGACATGCATGATGAGATTTCCGACATGCGTTTGCGGCAGCAGGAACTGGTACAACCCCGGATACAGCACATCGGAATGGAACGCAACCCATAGAGTAATGGCGATCCCGGAGGCCAGCGTTAACGTGTCTGCCAGCTTCCGGTATGCCAGCCTCAGCGCGCGCCAGCACAGGCACAACCCAGCGGCCAGGATGATGAGGTGGAGCGCTCCCGCGACGAGGGTCGTTAAAATCGGGTCTCGCAGCGGTAGATAGCACAGGCCTACAAGAACGATGTCAGGAATCCAACAGGGCCCAACCGAAAAGAACCAGCCGTGAAATGAAAATCCGTCGTGAAGCGTATCGATAAAGAGATCCACCGGCCACAGGGTATCGCTGGACACCCAAAGGTACATTGATTTCGACGGCAATGCTTTAAAGACACATGCGATCGCGAACACGAGGCCCACCCAGGCATACAAGCCTGGATTGCCGGCTAGCGTTGAAAAAAAGACTCTCGTCGCGGCGCTCTTAGGAGGTGAATTGACGAGCGATGGTGTTTGAGCCATTCGGACAGGCCGATAACAAATCTCTGGCGACTATATTGCGGGCGGCCCGATTCGCGGCGGCGGCGACACGACCGCGCCGGCTCTCGAAGCCTCATGACGAATTATATCGCGAGTAATAGCATCAAAGGGTGCAAATCACCACGCGCGAGATGCCTGTTTCCGCTTGGTGCCCGGCCGGGACTTGCCAGCCCTCGTTGAATCGACAAGGGATTGCCGGTCTTACGGCGCGAAATAACCGAACACGTCGAGAATCAAGTAGGTATTATTCGCCGCAAAGGCGCTGACTTCCGTGTTGTTCGTGTCGTTCGTGGGCACGATCGCCATATTGCTGGTGATGGCTGCATCCAGCGCGTTCAAGGTCGAAGCCAACGGCTGCGCGCTCCCTTCCGGCCATAACGTCAGGTAGCCCAGCGAAGCAGCCGGGACTACCGTGGCATTGAAGACATACGCCTGCGCCGCAGCCGTTCCTCCGCATCCGCTGGCCTCCACGTTTACATTCATGGCTCCTGCGAAAGGCGGCGTACCCTGCGGCGTGCGCGTGTCCAGCACCCGGCAGGGCGGCAGACTATACAGCGACAACCCTCCTGCCGCAGCGGGTGCAAAGTATCCATTGATATCCACCACCAGGTCCGTCGTTTGGGTTACAAAAACATCGAGGCTGCCTCCGGAGCCCGCCGGTGCAATCGCAGCATCGGCGACGATGGTCCCCGTCAGATCGTTCAGAGCCGATGTCGTAGGCCGGTTCTCTCCCGTGGGGTACACGGTCAAATATGCCACCGGTCCAGGCGGCACTAGTGTGAAGTTCAGCGAATACGCCTGGGCCGCCGGCGGTACATGGCAGTTGCCTGACAGGACCGGCAGCGTGGTGATGCTCCCCGCCGCCAATATCCCAGTGATGATGGTGGACGGCGCGCCTGGCCGCGTGTCGGCCAACCGGCAGGGCGGCATCGGAAAGAAAGCTAAGGCGCCGGAATCCGTAGCCGGCACAAAGTAGCCGTTGATATCCAGCACCACATCGGTAGCATTGGTGGCAAACACGCTGATGGCTCCCTGGCTACCCGCCGGGACAATCGCCGCGTTGGCTTTGATCCGGCCATCCAGAGAATTCAGCGTCGAGACCACCGGCTCACTCTGGCCGGCCGGCCAGATGGTCAAGTAACCCAGGCCGACATGCGGAACAACAGTCACGTTCAGTGAATACGCCTGGGCGGTGGCTGGAATGCCGCAAGGTCCCTCGGGAAAGGGAAAGGAACGCGATGTGGCGCCGGCCATCGACGGCGGACCAAAGCCGGACGGCTTGGTAGCATCCCGTGTGTCTACAACCCGGCAGGGCGGCATCGATATAAAACGCAATCCCGCGGCCGACTGTGACACCGCGATAGCCCCGCTGGTACCGTTAATGCCGGATGATAACAGGTCGCCGGCGGTGAGCGTGGCTGTGCCCACAGTGACCAACGACGACGAAAAGGTCCCTACGCCTTTGCTCAGCAGCGCATCGCCAGGCAAAACCGCCGAGGGATCCGTGCTGGTGAAGTGCACCGGATCGGAGTAGGTGGTGACTGTTCTATTACTCGCATCCAGCGCCGTCACGGTGAATGAGAGGGGTATCCCTGCCGTGGCGGTGGACGGAGCCATTACCGAGAAATGCGTGGTGGTGCCGGTACCGTTGACCGCGGTGAAGACCGCATTGATCGACAGAGCACCGCCGGCCGGGTCAAGAATAATCGGATTGGCATGAGTGACCGCGCTGCCATTGACCGTGGAGGACTGGAACTGGTATTCCACGCCACCGATACTTTGTGGATCCGTGAAGCTAATCGTACATGCAATTCCCGCGCTCCAGGTCACATCCGCCGATGTTGTATAACTCCCGGGAGCGCAGCCGGTACCCGCCAACGTGATGGAAGCGCCGGACGGCGATGAAGTCAGGGTGACGGCGACAGCGGCAAGTGAAGCCGTCGTGAAGCTCATCACTCCCCCTTGTGCACTCCCCGCGCTGTTGGACGCGCGGGCTTGAAAGTAATATGTGGTGTTTGGGATGAGACCTGTGATGCCGGCGTTGACCGGCAGCGTACCCGTACCGGCGCCGGCATCCTGCCGAGGTGTGGAGATGCTGCCATTCATGGAGCTGTTCGTGCTGTAGCTGAAGTAGATTTGAGTATCAGCCCCATTCGGATTCACGGATCCGGTCAGTGTGGCGGTGCTGCTGGTTACCGCCGCCGGCATACTCGTGTTCGCCGCGGGGGACTGGGGCGGATCAGCAAGGCTGGCGATTTTCGCCAGAAAGGCGTCTAAGCCGCCTAAACCCATGGGTTGAAATGCACCTGGCGTGACGGGCAGGCCCACGGACGATGTTCCGCTGCTCGTCCATCCCGTGATGAATGCATTTCCAGTGCTGTCCACGGCGGCGCCGGCCGCCACATCGCTCCCGCTTCCCCCGAAATAAGCGCTATACAACAGGCTGGTCAATCCATTATTAAAAGAGGCGACGAAGGCATCGCCATTACCCTGATATCCAGAACTCATGGGAGCGTACACGGGGAAGTCGATCGAGTTCGTCGAACCTGCGACGAAGACGTTACCCGATCCATCCAGCGCAATTCCGTAACCGATATCCGATCCGGAGCCGCCCAAGTAGGTCGCGCTCAGTATGCTGCTGCCGGATGGGTTCAATACGGCTACAAAGACATCATAAGAGCTGCTGTTGTTGATCTGGTAGGCGCCATAGGTGACCGGAAAATCCGATGCGTCGGTAAAGCCGGTGACATACGCATTCCCGGCCGCGTCCGCCGCGATGGCGGTTCCGCTATTGAGTCCCGTTCCCCCCAAAAACGTAGCGTAGGCAACCCGGCCGGCCGCATTCATCTTCACGACGAAGGCGTCACTTTCGCTATTGACGGGCTGGACGGGGTTCAACGTCGGAAAATTCGATGATTGCGTCTGGCCCGTCACATAGATATTCCCGGACGGGTCCAGCGCGATAGCGGCGGCCGTATCGTTGGCGATGCCTCCCAGGTAGGTGGCATAGACGAGGGCGGATCCCGCCGGGTTCAGCTTGGCCATGAATCCGTCATAAGAACCGCCGCCGTAAGTGGGCTGAAACGCCCCGGCTGTGGCTGGAAAATCCATAGAGGAGGTATAGCCGGCAATGTGCGCTTCCCCGGCTGGGTCCACGGCGATTCCGGCGGCGTAATCATCGCCGCTGCCGCCCAGGAAAGTCGAGTAAATCAGTGCGTTGCCACTCGGATTCAACTTGAGGACGAAGGCTTTGCTGATGCCCGCAAAATTGCCGCGCAAGACTCCCTGGGTGAGAGGGAAATCCGCGGAATAGGTGAAGCCGGTGACGTAGGCGTTGCCGGCCGCATCCAGCGCCACGCCCAGGCCCACATCCCGGCTGCCGCCGCCGATATAGGTGGCGTAGACCAAGCTCGTACCACTTGCATTCCACTTGGTGACAAACACGTCGCTGGCGCCCGACCGCGAGGCCTGTTCGGGATTCAGCATGGGAAAATCCGCCGATCCGGTTTCTCCAACGACGTAAGCGCATCCCTGGCCGTCGATGGCAACCGCATGGCCGTAATCGTCGCCGCTGCCGCCCAGGTAGCTGGCGAATGCCAGTGTCGGATCGATGATCAACGGCAAGCCCGGGTCATAAGGGCCGATTTCGAACCCAACCTCATTGACGCCGGTGACGGCATAATGCCCGGAGATCCGCCGCCGGCCTGCGCCGGCTTGCTGATAGATGACCGGCTGCGCTTGCGTGATCCAGCCGGAACCGGTCCGCAATCTCAGGGCGCCGTGGCCGTCGATTTGAACATCTTCGGCGCTGCTAAAGGCCAAGCGGACGGCTCGCCAGGATGCGCCGGACGCCACAACGAGATCGTATTCCAGCCGGTTTTGGTTTCCGTAAAAGATCAGGTCAATGCCAGGATAAAGGCCGGGATATTTAATTTGCCTGAACAGTGGGACACCGGTGCGCCATTGCTCGGGATGCGGGCCCAGAAAATAGTTGGCGCTACCGGCTTGTGGTCCGGCCGCTTGCGGCAGCGTGTGCGGGCGGGCACCCGCGAAACGCAGCACCGGTTCGGGCCGATTACCGCCGGGGCCGGGGCTCTCGAAGACTGCGCCGGAATAGCCAAATGCCACCCTGTGCCCGGAAACATGCGCGACGAATCGCTGCCCGCCGGTTTCCATCGCGCGCCGTTCAAATGTCAACGGGAGGTTTTCGTAACTTCGGGCCGAGAACGCGAAGGACCAACCGGCCAAGAGAACGGCGACCAGGCAGGCACGAACAAGCGAGTTCATGCCACTAGATCGGTAATTTCACCAGATCTCTTTAGGGCTTACACCTCAGGTTCCGCGTAATCCTGGTCTTAGGGCGCAAAATAGCCAAACAGGTCGAGAATCAGATATGTGTTGGCCGCGGCAAACGCGCTGACTTCCGTGTTGCCGGTGGGCACGATGGCCATGTTGCTGGTAATCGCCCCGTCCAGCGCGTTCAGCGTCGATGCCACCGGCTGCGGGCTCCCTTGCGGCCACAACGTCAGGTAGCCCAGCAGGCCCGCCGGTACCACGGAGGCATTGAGCACATACCCCAGCGCCGCACCGGTTCCCCCGCATCCGCTCGCCTCCACGTTCACATTGATTGCCCCAGTGAAAGGCGGGGAACCCGGCGGCATACGCGTGTCCAGCACCCGGCACGGCGGCAGCGTGTATAAGGACAATCCTGCAGTTGACGCAGGCGCGAAATACCCGTTGATATCCACCACCAGATCCGTCGCGCCGGTCACAAATACATCGATATCGCCCTCCGTCCCCACCGGAGTGATTGCGGCGTTCGCCACGATCGTCCCCGTCAGGTCATTCAGCGTGGATACAATCGGCTGACTTTGGCCGGTAGGCCACACCGTCAGATAAGCCACCGGTCCCGGCGGCACCAACGTGAAGTTCAGTGAGTAGGCCTGCGCCGCCGACGGAACCTGGCAACTGCTCGACGGGATCGGCAGCGTGGTCGTGCTATTGGCCGCCAACCGTCCGGTGATGATAGTGGACGGCGCACCCGGCCGTGTGTCCACCAGCCGGCAGGGAGTCATCGGATAGAAAGCCAAGGCCGCCGAGTCCGAGGCGGGTACGAAATAACCGTCGATGTCCAAAACCAGGTCCATATTGTTGGTGGCAAACACGCTTATGGCACCGGCGGTGCCGGCTGAGATGACGGCGGCGTTGGCTTTGATGCGACCATCCAAAGAATTCAGTGTGGATACAAGAGGTTGGCTCTGGCCTGTGGGCCACACGGTCAAATAGCTTAGTTCGCCATGCGGCACCACCGTAACGTTGAGAGAATAAGCCTGGGCCGCGGCAGGGATACCGGCGCACGGTCCGTCAGGGATGGCGAAGGAACGCGACGCGCCTCCGGAGATGGACGGCGGACCAAAGCCCCCCGGCTTGAGGTTATCCCGTGTATCCACCAAGCGGCAGGGAGGCATGGTAACGAAACGCAATCCCGCGGTGGACTGCGACACTGCGATACCGCCGCTGGTTCCGGCGATGGCCGGCCACAACAAGTCGCTGGCTGTGAGCGTGACCACGCCCGCCGTGAGCAACGCTGCCGAAAATGTTCCTACGCCATTGGTCAACACGGCATCCCCAGGCAACACGGCGGCCGGGTCCGTACTGGCAAAGTGCACCGGGTCGGTATAGGTGGTGACCATATGACCAGAACCATCCAATGCCGTCACCGTGAACTGAACAGGCGTCCCCGCCGTCGCGACGGACGGAGCCACCACCGAGAAATGCTGGGCTGTTCCCGGCCCGGTGCCACTAACCACACCGAAAGTGGCATTGATCAGCATGGTACCGCCGCCGTAATAAAGGATCTGCGGGTTGGCGTGAGACACCGCGCTGCCATTCACACCAGAAGACTGGAACTCGTATTCCATGCCGGCTATCTTTTGTGGGTCCGTGAAATTGATGGTGCAGGAAACTCCCGCGCTCCAGGTCAGGTACGCCGGTGTTGTGTAGATTCCCGGAACGCAGCCGGTTCCCGCCAGCGTCAGGGACGCGCCCGAAGGCGATGACGTAATCGTGACGCGATTGGTGAGCAGGCCATAGACCGCCAGCTGGGTAGCCGTACCCACAAACACTTTGCCGTTGGCGATGGTGGGGACAATGAAGTTGATTGACGGCCCGGGCGGCGGCCCATTCTGAGTCGAGTTATACAGCTCAGTGGCGAGGTTGGTGGCATCATAGGCATGCAGTATCGCGGAGTTGTTGCCCACGTCGAGAGCCCACACTATCGCGTTCGTGTCTCCGTTGGCTGAAATCGACGGCGTCGTCCCCGGATAGTAGAAAGTGTTCTGAGAGGCCGATATCGGGGAGGTCGACAGCATGCCGGCGTTATTCGCGTTAAACAAAAAAGCCTGCAGGGAATCGTTCCTGGCTCCCACGTAGAACCTGTTATTCCAGAAGGCCGGCGTTCCCCAGAGGCCACCGAGAATTTGGGGCAGCCATTGCACGATCTGGATATTGTTGGCGGCGTTGAAGTGACCCATATTATCGCGGTTAATCAGATATACCGAACCCTCTTTGTCGATTTCGACCAACAGGTGCTGGTGCGGAGATCCTGGCGGCTGGTCGGGCAGCAGGATGACGCCTCCCGATCCAAGGTCGGCATCTTCGACGCTGAGAGTGGCCTGGTTGTACGGAGTAAAGTAGTCCAGAATTGGAATACCGACGCCGCTGCCGGGGGCCCCGAATCTCAGCACACTGTCGCCGGCATCCCGGCCGTCAGTATTCAGATCAAAAGTTCCGTTTCCGGTGGCCAGGTAGATGTTCCCCGCAGTGTCGACGGCGGGCGCCGCACCGCTCTGCCACACGCCGCCATCCGACCCGTTGGGCGTGGCATTCCACACGGCGACCTGCTGCAGCGATTGGGCGTCATATGCCATCATCCAGCCGTGATACGGAGGGATATCGCAGTGTGCGGCCCAGCCAATGTAAACCATGCCGTTCAGCAGGAAAAGGCCCGAACGCTGGTTCTCCCACTGCGGATCGAAGGTCACCTGTCCGCCGCTGCTGCCGGCTCCCGTGCCCGGCACGACCGCCTGGATCATTACCGGCCCGCCGAACTTCTCCACTCCGCTGGTGATATCCAGAGCATGGAGACGCTGGACGAAGGTATTGTTTTCCTTTGTCTTGGCCACGACATACAGCGTGTTCGAGCTCAGATCAATAGCCGGCGTTCCGGTAATGCCTACTTCCGGGGCAATGTTCGGGCAATTCAAATCGTTCTGACTGTTGACAGTGGTGACTCCGGCCGCCGGGTTGATAAAGCTCACGTGCCACAGCGGTCCGGCGTTCGGCCCGGAGTTACTGTCGGCGTCGAAAGCGTAGACACTATCATGTTCGGTGACCAGGTACACCACGTTGTGCGTGGCCCCGGCGATCTGCACGTTGGAGACGTACAGCGGCTGGGCATAAACATTTCCGTCCACGGGTTGAACAAATAGCTGACCGAATTGACTCGAGCCGACATTGGCAGGGGTCAGGACGTATTCGCTGAGGTTCTGGCCGTCGCGGGCATTGTCATTGTGAAAAGTGGTGACATTGACCTGTGCCTGCAGGTTGAAGAAGGCCGCCAGCCCGCATGATTCCAACAATAGTGCCCGACAAAGCCGCCGCAAGCAGCGGCCGGTTGTCATGTTAATGCCACGCCTTCGAACGGGTCCCATATAGACAGGATCGTGAACGCTGCTGTTATCTCGAAACTCCGGGTACCGCCAGTACCCGGCTCCCAGCGCCGGGGAAGGCGGCGGGCCGGCTGTGCATTCGAACCCGAGTCAGGACTCTATGGTCCAAAATACCCGAAAATGTCGAGGATCAAATAAGTGGTGCTTGTAGCAAAGGCACTGACATCGGTGTTGTTCGTGGGTACGATCGCCATGTTGCTGGTTATGGCTCCATCCAGCGCGTTCAGCGTCGAAACCACCGGCTGCGCGCTCCCTTGCGGCCATAATGTCAGGTAGCCCAGCGGGCCGGCCGGCACCACGGTGGCATTGAACACATACCCCAGCACCGCACCGGTTCCCCCGCATCCGCTCCCCTGCACGTTCACATTGATTGCCCCCACGAACGGCGGAGAACCCAAAGGCGTGCGCGTGTCCAGCACCCGGCACGGCGGCAGGTTATACAGTGACAAGCCTCCGGTTGCCGGGGGCGCGAAATACCCGTTGATATCCACCACCAGATCGGTCGCGCTGGTCACAAATACATTGATATCCCCACTTGTTCCCGCCGGCTCTATCGCCGCGTTCGCCACAATCGTTCCCGTCAGGTCGTTCAGCGTGGATACAGTCGGCTGACTCTGACCTGTAGGCCACACCGTCAGATACCCCACTGGCGCTGGAGGCACTAGCGTGAAGTTCAACGAGTAGGCCTGCGCCACCGACGGTACGTTGCAAGTGCTCGACAGGATTGGCAGCGTGGTTGTACTATCCGCCGCCAACTGTCCGGTGATGACGGTGGACGGCGCGCCCGGCCGTGTATCCACCAGCCGGCAGGGAGCCATCGGATAGAAAGCTAATGCGCTGGAATCCGAAGCCGGCACAAAGTAACCATTGATGTCCAGGACCACGTCCGTGTTGTCGGTCACAAAGACGCTAACAGCCCCGCCGCTCCCTGCCGGCACGATCGCCGCGTTGGCTTTGATTCGCCCATCCAGGGAATTCAGCGTCGACGCCAGTGGCTGGTTTTGGCCGGTAGGCCATATGGTTAGATAGCCCAGTTCAACCTGGGGCACCACCGTCACGTTCAGTGCATAAGCCTGAGCGGAGCCCGGAATACCTGCACAAGGTCCGTTGGGAACGGCAAAGGAACGCGACGTACCACCGGTCATGGATGGCGGACCAAAGCCGGAAGGCTTGCTGTTGTCGCGTGTGTCCACCACGCGGCAGGGAGGCATGGAAACAAAACGCAACCCGGCGGTAGACAGGGACACCGTGATGCTGTTGCTGGTCCCGTTAATGAGGGGCTGCAATAAATCCCCGGCCGTAATCGTGATGGAGCCCTCAGTAACCAGTGACGCCGAGAACGTTCCTACGCCATTGGTCAACGTGCCATCCCCCGGCAACGTAGCCGCGGGATCCGTGCTTGTGAAGTGCACCGGATCGGTATAGCTCGTGGCTGTCTGGTTATTGGAATCGAGAGCCGTCACAGTAAATTGAATGGGAGTCCCCGCCGTCGCGTTTGACGGGGCCGCCACCGAGAAATGCGTGGCCATTCCCGGTCCGGTACCGGTGACCGCACTGAAGGTTGCATTAATCTGCACAAAGCCATTGCCGGAGTTAACAGTTATCGGGTTGGCGTGCGAGATCTCGCTGCCATCCACGGTTGAAGATTGGAATTCGTACTCAATACCGCCGATGTTTTGCGGATCAGTAAAGGTGACCGTACAAGAAACTCCCGCATTCCATGTAAGGCCCACGGGTGCTGTATAGGGTCCGGGAGAGCAGCCGCTTCCCGCCACCGTAATGGAGGCGCCTGCAGGCGATGAGGTAATTACGGTATTGGTATAGATCCCCATCACGAACGCATCATAGAGCCCGGCGTTCGACGTCTGGATAGCGCTTGGGGTGGCTGGGAAATTCGTGGCGGTAGTCAGACCCGAAACATATACGAAGCCCGGCGTTACCGCTATGCTCTGGCCCATGTTGTTGTCGGATCCGCCAATGCAGGTGGAAGACAGGAATGCTCCGGTCGGACTGATTTCAGTCAGGAACGCCGTGGTGGCTGAAACAATGCCGGCGTAAGCTCCTGCCCCTGTGGGCGGCACGGCCAGGGCCAAGATCTGGTTTTGGGTAAGCCCGTTGTAGGTGAGCGGGCTCCAGTCACTTTGCAGCGTGCCTCCACCGGTGGCAGTCACGATACCAGATCCTGGTAAGGCCACATAAACATTTTCGGCGGCATCCACGGCCACGAGTTGCGGCGTCCCGGTGAATCCCGGCGCGAAACTTACCGGCGACCAACCGGCACTGGCGTTTGTGGTGTAGAACAATCCGTTGCTAGCCGCGGCAAATACAGTGCTCGGGTTGGTGCCGCTGTAGACAGCCAGGCCGGTCACGGCTCCCAGCGTACCGTTGGATAGATGGGTCACCAAAGTCCAGTTGACGCCGGCATCAACCGTCATATATGCGCCCTTGGAGGTGCCCGCGTACGCCGTTTTGGAACTATTTGGATCTACGACAATGGCATTGATAGTACCGGACGGCCCAATCACCGGGTTATTCCAGGTAGAGCCGGCGTTTGTGCTGTACATTACACTCGTGGGGGTGCCCACATAGATCGTCGACGGGCTGGTCTTGGCAACCGCCAGAACAGCGGGAGAACCGATGCCTTGGGGAAGTTGGGTCCAGTTCCCGCCACCATTGAAGGTCTGATAAATGTTACCTCCGCCTGCCGCGTAAACGGCGGACGCATTGTTCGGGTCCACCGCGATGGAGTCGATCGTGGTCGAAGTGATGCCGCTCGACGCAGACGTCCAAGCGCTCTCGCCGGACAACAGCTTGTATATCCCACCGCCAGCGGCGGAGACTGCACTAGCGCCGGCGTACAGGTTGCCGTTCGAATCGAAGGCCAGCGCGGTGACCTGGTCGAAACTGCCGGCCAGGGTGGCGGGGGACCACTCTGAAGTCACACCTTGCACGGTGCCGTGCATCAGTACGGCAGATCCGCCATTTCGCGTCGCGGAAATCGAGTTCGTGGTGGGAAAACCGATGCACTGGGTGGTGCCGGCCACATACGCGTTCCCCAGCACATCCACTGCAATGCCCGATCCCCGTTCCGGGAGAATATTGCCGCCCAGGCCGCCGATGTACGTGCCGTAAACCAGATTGCCGCCAGAATCCAACTTGACCGCGAAGGCGTCATACGAGCCGCCGCCATACGTGGCTTGCGCGGCGTTTTTGAGTTGCGGAAAGCTCGGATCGTTGGTCATGCCGGTTACATAGGCACTGCCGAGCGCGTCCACGGCGATTCCGAAGCCGACGGTTTGGCTCACGGTATTGTGTCCCAGAAGCACCGGGCCATAATCGATACGGGTCCCGCCGGCGTTAACTTTCAGAACGTATCCCTGCGCCGGCGAAGGGGACAGCACGGTTCCGGTGGATCCGGCCACATAAACATTTGCGCTGCCATCCACGGCAATGCCGTATCCGATGCCCGCCTGCAGATAGGTGGAGTAGGTGAATGCCGTGCCGGCCGCGTTGACCTCCGTGAGAAATCCTGAGGATGCCGTACTACCCGGGATAGGGTTGACTACGGGAAAAGGTGTGCTCCCGGCCGGCGCGGCGGTTCCTGTAACGTATGCGTTGCCGGAATGATCGACACCGATTGCCCGCCCGTAGAAATTGCCGCTTCCGCCCAGGAAGGTGGAGTAAAGCAGCGCCGTTCCGCTGGCATTCACCTTAGTCACGAACGCATTATTTGAGCCATTGTTGGCGGTTTGCGGCGCACCCGTGGTGACCGGGAAATTGGTGGAGCCAGTGAAGCCGGTAACATAGGCATTACCCTGTGCGTCCACCGCGACTCCGCCGCCGCCGTCGGTCAGGCCACCACCAAAGACGACCGAATAAAACAATGCGGTCCCCGCCGCATTCATTTTGACCAGAAATACCTTGGAGCCGCCGCCGGCTTCGGGGCCGGTGCTTGTCAGGATCTGAGGGTGCCCGCTGAAGCTGGTCCCGTCGCCGGTATATCCGGTCAGGTACACGTTTCCTTGCACGTCCACCGCAACCGCCGGATAGCTGGCAGTGGTGGCCGTCGCCGAAATGCCGAACTCCTCGGCTCCGGGCGAGCCGAGGTACGTAGCAAATGAGAGAGTGGGGTCGATCACTAGCGGAAGGTGCGGGTCGTAGCGCGCAACCTGAAACGCCACGTGGTGGCGCGGCCGGAGCACGTAGCGGCCCGCGATAGTTTGGCGCGTGCCGGCGCTTTCCTGATAGACGATGGGCTTGTGCTGGCGGATCTCTCCATTTGCCGTGCCGAGCAGCAAATCGCCATCGGAATCCAGACGCATGCTGTTCACACCGTCAAAGTTCAGGCGGATGGCGGCGGGATTGGCGCCCGGGGCTACCACGAAGTCGTACTCCAGCTGGCCCTGATTCCCGTAAAACACCAGGTCTACGCCGGGGTACAGCTCTCGATAACGAACCCGTCGGTAGTTCGGCGTACCGGACACCCACTTCGAGGGATCGTGGCCCACAAAGTAGCTGCTTACGGCGCTTTGGAGCTCGCCGCCGGTCAAAACGGGAGATCGGCTGGCGCCCGGGAATCGCATGCGGATGGAGGATTGGCGGGAGGCTTTGCCCGCGGGTTGCAGATTCAGCTGGACCTGGGAAGGGGCGAACAGAACCGAGTGAGCATTCCCGTGCGATAGAAACTTCACGCGCGGATCCGACTGCCCGCGATTCTCTTCGAATATCAAGGGCAGCCGGCCGTAGTTCGCCAAGGCGCGGGCGGTTGCTTCTCCGGACGCACTTCTGACGTCCGTCGCGGCCATTGACACCGTGCTTAGTACACAGAGCAGCGCCACAGCCCGCCCTGTATGCTTTGATGATTTCATAACGGTTTGACCCAAAGACTGAAGTATATCGCCTGCCCGCATCTTTTGGGCACGGTTTTCATCGGAAGTGTACTAATCATCCGTACCTGGGGCGATCGCGCCGCCGCGCGTTTAAAACCCTGATACTCTGGAGTCCTTTGCAAAGCAGCCTATCCCCTCGCTGTCCGATATGCGAACGGCCAGCCTGTTCAGCGCGTGCCGTTCGGAACTATGCGTTATGGGCTTGCCGCGAATGCAGGTTTGAGTTCCTGCACCCGCAGCCGGACGAGTCCGTTTTGGACGGCATTTACGGCGATCGGTATTTCCTGGGTGACGAAAATGGCGTCGACGCCGAGCGGCGGGCGCGGATGAAAAGCGCGAGCGGGGCACTATATATCGACGCGCTGTCGAGGCTGGTCTCGCCGCGCGATACGGATTTACTGGAAATCGGCTGCGGCCAGGGAGAACTGTCGCTCGAAGCCCGGCGGCGCGGGTTTCGGGTTTGCGGCGTCGAGGTTTCGCCGCACGCCGCGGCGGCCGCCAACCGGCGTCTGGGTGCGGAGACTGTACGGGCCGGCCCGCTGGAGGCTGTTCTACTACCGGCGAGCCATTTCGGCGCGGTGGTAGCCGTAGACGTCATCGAGCACGTGCGCGATCCGATAGGTTTCCTGATGCGGATCCGGGAACTACTGGCCAACGCCGGCGAAGTTTTGCTGGTGACGCCGTCGCTGGATAGCTGGACGCGGCGGTTCCTGGGCCGTCACTGGCTGGAATATAAAGTCGAACACCTGTTCTATTTTAGCCCCGCTTCCATGCGGCGCCTGCTGGAACAGTGCGGCTTTGATGAAATCCGTATCGCGCCAAGCCGGAAGATCCTGACGATCGACTACCTCTGTCGCCACTTTGACCGGTTCCGGGTGCCGCTGTTGAGTCCACTGTTCGGCCTGTTGCGGCGGATGGTTCCCGAAGGGCTGGCGCACCGGCACATGTTGCTATCCGCCAGTGGCTTGATGGCCACGGCGCGAAAACGTGAATCCTGCCGATGACCCGCATTCCCTGTAACGAGAGCCGCACGTTTCCGGCCCTGCGGCCGCGCTGCTGGAGCGCATTCTTTCCTGCCGCGCGGTGTTCGTCCCGGGCACATACCGGCGACTGAACTGGGCTAGGTGCTGGCGCTGTTTCTCGACATCGCCGCAGCGTTCTCTTCGGTCTGTTCCCGCCGACGCAAGTAGTCACCGCGCGAAAGGTGGCGTTCCAGCCACAGATACAGCACGATGAACAGATACCGGCTCCCCATCTCCTTGATCTTGAGCTTGGACATGCCTGATTTGCGATTGGTCCACGAAATCGGCACTACCGCGTACGTGTAGCCGCGCACGATGGCTTTTAACGGCATCTCCACGGTCAGATTGAAATGCGGCGAGATGAGCGGCTGCATGCCGTCTATAGCCGACCGTTTATAGCACTTGAAAGCATTGGTGATGTCGTTGTATCGCAGCCCGAACAAGATCCGGATGAACCAGTTCGCCATGCGGTTGATGGCGAGTTTGTGCACGGGATAGTCCACGATTCGGCTGCCGTGGATGAACCGGGACCCAAACGCGCAATCGTAGCCTGCCTGCACTTTCCGGTAATACTGCACGAGGTCCCGGGGGCTGTCGGAGCCGTCCGCCATCATGACGGCGATGGCCTCGCCGGCGGCTTGCGCCAGTCCGGCACGCACCGCCAGACCAAACCCGTGCGGGCCGTTATTGCTCACCAGCCGGACGCCCGCGCAGCGCTGCGCGAATTCGAGGACAGAGCGAGCTGTCTGATCCGAGCTGCCGTCATCGACCACCACGATCTCGAACGGGATTTGCTCTCCGGTCAGCGCCTGGGCCACTTCCGCCACGGTCTGCTCGATGGAGCCTTCCTCATCGCGCGCCGGGATGACGACGGAGAGTTTCATTTCGTGCTGACCCCGCAGGTGTGCCGGCTCACGATCTCGTCCAAAATGCGCGGCAGATCGTACTGCATCTTCCAATCCGGAAAATGGCTATGCAGTTTGCTCAGGTCAGAAATATAGCAGATATGGTCGCCCACCCGGTTCGTATCCTGGTAGCTGTAGCGCAGATGCAGGCCCATGGCGGCAAGCGCGTCAACCGTCTCGAGAATCGAGAGACTGTTTTTGCGACCGCCTCCCAGGTTGTACACTTCGCCGCAGCGCGGGGAACGAAAGAACTCCAGAAACAGATGCGCCACATCGCAACTATGGATCTGATCGCGTACCTGCTTGCCTTTGTAGCCGTTGATCGTATATTCTTTGCCGGCCGCGGCGCAATGGACTATGTAGGCCAGGTAGCCGTGTAATTCGACAGCGGCATGCTGCGGCCCGGTCAGGCATCCGCCGCGGAATATGCCCACCGGCATTTGAAAATAACGGCCGAATTCCTGGCACATCACATCCGCGGCGACCTTGGAGGCTCCGAAAACTGAATGCAGGCACTGGTCGATCGACATGCTTTCGTCAATGCCGTCCAAGCCGCCGGCGTAGTCGTAGCGCTTTTCGAGTTCGACGAGCGGCAGGCAGTTCGGCCGGTCGCCATAGACCTTGTTGGTGCTGGTGAAGCAGAACGGCGATTCGCGGCAGAAATCGCGGGCAGCCACCAGCATATTCATGGTGCCGAGAGCATTCACATCGAAATCGTCGTAGGGTATGGATGCCGCCTTGTCATGGGAAGGCTGCGCCGCGGTATGAATGACGAACTGCGGCCGCTCGCTCTCGAACACCTGCCGCACCGCCTGGCGATCGCGTATGTCGATGGGCAAATGCCGGTAGCGCGGCAGTGTGGCGCGAAGCTCCTCAACAACCGGCTGCGTGGTGCCCTGTTCGCCGAAGAACTGCCGGCGCATGTCGTTGTCGATCCCGACCACTTCCCAGCCCTGAGCGGAAAGCTGACGTACGCACTCCGACCCGATCAACCCGCCCGAGCCGGTGATAAGAGCCTTCATAGCCAACAACCTACTCTACTATTGCGCGCTCCTACGCGGCAAACGGGTCCGCGCGCACAAAGACGAATTCATTGCAGCCCAACGAGCCCCCGCAGGTGACCAGGCGCGCGAGACGAAAGCCGCGGCGCAAATAGAAATCCACGATGCTTTCGGGCTTGGCCACTTCGAATGGGTAGCCTCCCACCCAGTCGACAACGTCGCGCCAGGGGGACATGCCGCGTTGCCGGCCTTCGTTGCGCCAGGTTTCAAAGGGGCGCAGGCGCAACAGGTCTCTAAGCGTGCGCCGCCAGTACAGGTGCACCAACACAGGTAGACTTACGATGAAGCGCGTACCGGTGGGCAGCCGGTTGTAAGTCTGCTTAATGAAGCGCCAGCGATGGCTGATGTTTCCCTGATCGTTGTAAATGGCAAGGAACAACTTACCTTCGGGCGCCACCAGCCCGGCGGCGTTTTCGAGAGCCTGCCACATGGCGCCCGTATGATGCAGAACACCCCAGGCGTACACTACGTCGTACGTCCCGAGGCCGGCGAGATATACGGGATCAAGCACCGATGCCTCGTCAATATGCCAGTCTGAATCCCTTTCCTGTGGGAAATACCGGCGGCGCAGTTCGTGCGCGCAGGCTACGGATTGCGGATCGTAGTCGAAAGAGTGGACGCGCGCTCCTAACCGCCGCGCCGCCAGACTGAAGAGGCCGCTGCCGCATCCGACGTCCAGGAAGCTCTTGCCTCCAAGATCGGATACTTCGAGCATGCCGCGCAGGGAGCTTTCCGCACTGAGTATGCGGCTTTCGTCAAGAACGGAAAGAAATCGCCGCCAGTTTTCTCCAAAGGCAAAGCGCCGGCCGGCGGTGATCTCTTCCTGCGAGGTCACACCCATGATCCCCACTGTAGCGCACGCCGTGTTGTATGCAGGCGATTAGACGACGGCGGTCTCGGAGGCAAATGGAAGCATGGCCTGCCCCGCGCGTTTCCGGAGCAGCCATCGGCTGTAAGGGGGAACTTCGTTTTTGGCGAGATCCTGCAAGATCAGTTCGGTTACCTCGTGCTCGCGCACGTCCGGGGCAATCCTTTCCAGGCGGCCTTCCCTGCGCAGCACGTCGGACTTCTCCTTGGCAAGCGCCAGCCTGGAGGAATCGCTGAGCTGCTCGAATGCGGTCTGCGCCATGGACTGACGGAACTGTTCGTATTCCAGAATCAGGGTGCGCTCCTCGGCTTCCTGGTTCTGCCGCAGAATGGAACGTTCCCGCTGGCGGTAGCGCATCTTGGCGGCGTTCTCCATCTGTTCATCAATGGAGCGGCGGCGGGCTGCCGGATCTTTCACTATCTTGACCAGTAGTCCGGCGGCGTTCTTCAAGCTTTGGCCACTCTGCTGCTTTTGTCGGCAGAGATCCAGCGCCATTTCGCAGAAGTCCAGCAGTTCCTGGCCTTCGCCGGTATGCCCGCCCATATCGAGCGCGCGCGATACGTAACTGGCGGCAACATGCGGCAGCACTCCTTCCTGCTTCATGGCAAGCACAAGTTGCGCCGCGCGTTCCAGTGCGTATAACTGTTCGGGGGTTTCGGCCGCCATGGCCCAAGCGGCTGCGGGCCTGTAGGAGAAGCCGGCCTTCTCCAGCACGTTCTGACAGTGTGCGCGGCTCAATTCCGGACACGTTGTACTCTGCAGCATGAGACTCTTACGCTCAGGCACATAGGCAGGGTGGCGATGCAGGGCAATCCGCCACTCTTCTGCGGAAATCACGTTGTACGACCCGAGCACTTGAATCTTAATCAGCTGGTCGAATGCCGGTTCGAGGGTCTGCATGAGCCGGGAGAAATAGTGCGGCGGGTTCAGAATGCCCACGTGCTCCATCGCCAGTTTACGGGCATCCACCACAATCAGGTCGGTCTTCTCGAAGGCCATCGCCAGGAAGCGATATAAGTGCTTGGCCGTAATTCCGTCCAACTCCATGTAGCGGCCTGCGTCGAGTACCCGGAAGAAGCCGTTGTTGATGGATTGAATCAGCTTGTCGGTCCACGTAATGCTGCCGGTACAACGGCCGCTCTCGCGATCCAACAGGAAACTGGCCTCCTGGAAAACATTGCTCCATTTGACCTCTTCCTGCTGGTCGGTAGCCGTGAGCGCGCGAAACCGCAAGGGGATGAACCGGTCCATGGCAAGCTTGAGCCGCTGGTAGAACTTGCCATGCACAGAACTGATGTTCAACATCCGGGCAATTTCCCGGCCGCTGAAGGTCACCGTCTTGGCAAAGTTGTTGCGGAACGTGAGCACGCCCAGAACCACAAAGATATCGAGGTCCTGTTCGGTTGGCAGGCCCAGCTCATTGTTGCCTTGAATCTGCCAGACAACTTCCATCTCGCTGCCGTTGGGAAGGATTTTGGTGCCTTTGATCTCGATCTTGCCAACTCGCTTGCCGACTCGGCGTTCCAGGACGGCAAAAGGAATAGCCGCCAGGTTCTCCTCCTCGACGGACAGATTCACCAACGCCGGTTTCGGGTTGTATTTTGTCACGTAAGCGCCTCAGAACAGGAAGTGCATCCTCTGTTTTTGTAACATTAGTCCGGTATCTTGTTCTAGACATTTACGATGAAGCCCATGAGACTCCATAGTCTTTATTGTGAAGCACACGCCAAACCATCCATGATCCGCTGCCAGGTGTGCGGGGAGCATACTTATTGGTAAGAGTTTATCCAAACCATAAACCATACCATATAGGGTCTTCAAACAGGTTCGAAGCGTGACGTAAAATCATATTTTTCAACGTCTTGCAAGAATACCTTGGGGTGCGCCGGACATGTGCTTGAGCGTAAGCGCCATGGGTTTCATCGTAAGGCGTGTGTGCCTGTGCGTAAACGACTTGCAACCTGCTCATAACAGACGGGATCGCTGGATGTGTTTGGGCGTAACAGAACAGTACCATTTATTTTCAATAGTTTATAAGCGTCTCAGCGCCCCAAGAAAGCAGCTATTTACGATTAAGCACATACGAAGTACCCTTTCGTTACGGGCAGACTCATGAAGCGGGCACCCGATTTATGGTGGTGCACATGGTTCACCGGTTCGGCTTACGGCCAACCTCACGTCAAATGCCGATCTACGTGGGTTTAATCATAAGGCTAAACGACCTGCTGAAGCCATGATTCGAGCATCAAGAGCGACCAGAGCCAATGCGAGTTGTCCCGGCGTCCCGAGTCGTGCTCGGACAGCATACGCCGCACAAACGATGGCGAGACAATACCGCGTTCCATCGCGCGATTGCTGGTGAGATGATCCCAAAGGTAGGCACGAAGGGCTCCACGAAACCATAAGGACAACGGCACACCGAAGCCCATCTTCGGTCGATTCAACAGTGCGGCCGGCAGCCGGTCACCTAGCGCCCGCAACAGAATGTATTTGCCTTTTCCTCCGCGAATCTTCCAACCGTGCGGAATAGAAGCAGCCAATTCCCCAAACTGCTGATCGAGCATCGGGCAGCGCACTTCCAGTGAATTCGCCATCGACATCCGGTCAACCTTCACCAGCATATCCGCAGGCAGGTTCTGGGTAGTCTCGAAGAACAGGGCTTGCGAGAGCAAGTTTGATTCGGCAGGAAGCAAAAAGGCCGCCATGGCGTGTGTGAGGTACGCCCCGTCCGCCGGCAGCATCCAGTTGGGAGCGAGCAATTCCTTGCGCAAGAGCCAGGGCGCGAAATTACTTTCGAAATAGCGCTCCAGCGCAGTGGGGCGGCTCAACATGTGCAGGAAATTCTTGCCATAGGCTGAATAAGGCAGGCGATCAGCAGCCCAAGAGACGAATGCGCGAACCCGCTGCGGAATGCGGTCCAACTTCCGGAGGCGTTCGAGCGCCTGAAAACGATCGTAGCCCGCGAACAATTCATCGCCGCCGTCACCGCTTAGCGCGACCTTTACGTGGCGCACCGCGAATTCAGAAACAATAAAAGTGGGGATGGCGGAAGAGTCCCCAAAAGGCTCGTCGAAGTGGCGAACCAACCGGGAAACCAGGTCCACCGCGTCTGGACGCACAAGGATTTCATGATGGTCCGTATGATACTGGCGCGCCACCATACCGGCAAATTCCAGTTCATTGAAGGCGCTCTCCTCAAAGCCGATGGAGAAGGTCCGCACCGGTTCGGGAGATGCCAACGCCATGGAAGCCACCACTGAACTCGAATCAATACCACCGCTCAGAAACGCGCCCAGCGGCACATCCGCGACCATACGGATGCGCACGGATTCATCGAACTTGCCGCGCAGGCGGGTACATAGCTCCGCATCCGGAAGTTCCGCGGGCGTTCCGGAAACCGGGGCGGGGAACTGCCAGTAGCGGCCATGATGAACGCTGCCGTCGGCGCCGTAGGTCAGCCAAGTACCCGGAGCAAGCTTTTTCACGGCCAGAAAACAACTGTACGGCTCGGGAATGTAAGTGAACTGAAAAAAGAGCCGTAGAGCTTCGGCATCGATTTCCGCCGGCACACCCGCGACGCGAAGACACTTCAGCTCGCTTGAGAAATACAGGCCTTGCGGCAATACGGCGTAGTAAAGAGGTTTCTTCCCAAAGCGATCGCGAGCCAGAAACATGAGCCGCTGCCGGGAATCCCAGATGGCGTAGGCGAACATGCCGCGCAAACGCCGCAACCCGTCAACGCCCTCCTCTTCGTAAAGATGGACGAGGGTTTCCGTGTCGCTATTGGTGGTGAAGCGGTGGCCGCGCGCCAGCAGGTCACGGCGCAGTTCCTGATAATTGTAGATTTCACCGTTGAAAACCACCCAGACCGATTCATCCTCATTGGTCATGGGTTGGTGGCCGGTATTCAGGTCGATGATGCTGAGCCGGCGCATGCCGAGGGCGCAGCCGCCGTCCACGTGGTAGCCTTCGTCGTCCGGCCCGCGATGCCGGATTTGATCGCACATGGCGCGCACCGTGGCCAGATCGGCCTTGTCCTCGCGCAGAAAGAATCCAGCTATGCCGCACATGAATCGATGCCTTGCCCTACTCTAACATTCGACCGAAAGTCACTAGGATACAGTGAAGTATGGATGCCTGATCCGATTCCCATGCTACTGATGGTGCGTGAACTCGACTCAGGCGGCAGCGAGCGGCAAATGGCCGAGACGGCCCTGTCGCTGGACCGCTCCCGATTCGATCCACGGGTGGGCTGTTTCCGTCCCACCGGCATGCGCGGTGACGAGCTGCGCTCCGGCGGTGTGCCCATCGTGCACTTTCCGGTGCCGTCGCTGGCCACTATCAAAGGCGCGGTGCAAATCGCCAGGTACATCCGGAAACAGGGCATTCGCCTGGTGCATACCTTCGACACGCCCGCCAATCTCTGCGCGGTCCCGGCCGCGCGCATGGCGGGTTCCGCGGTTGTGGTTTCCAGCCAACGCGTACACCGAGGGCTCTGGCCAGGGTACGTGCGGCATGGGCTGCGCGTCACCGATCACCTGGTGGACGGCATCGTGGTCAATTGCGAGTTTCTGCGCCAGCATTTGCGCGAGGACGAGAAGATCCCGCCAGGACTGATCCACCTCTGCTACAACGGCATCGATACTTCCGTTTTCCAACCGGAATCGCGCGGGCGGACCGAAGCCTTACGAGAATCTTCCCTGGTGGTGGGAGTGGTATGCGGCCTGCGGCCGGAGAAGGGGCTGGCAACGCTGCTCGAAGCCTTTGCGGCGGTGCACGCCATCGTGCCGGGCATGCGGTTGGCGATAGTCGGCAGCGGACCGTGCCTGCCGGATCTAGAGCGCCGTGCTCAGGCTCTGGGAATTTTGCGTGACTGCATCTTTGAACCAGCCACCAAACGAGTGGCCGATTGGCTGCGCGCGATCGATATCTTCGTACTGCCGTCGCTTTCCGAGGCGCTCTCCAATTCGCTGATGGAGGCTATGGCCTGCGGCTGCTGCGTAGTTGCATCCAGGGTTGGCGGCAACCCGGAGTTGGTTACGCATGGAGAAACGGGCATGCTGTTCGCGCCGGGCGATGCCGCGGCACTGGCCGCAATATTGCAACAGCTGGCGCGCGATCCCGAGCGGCGCGGCCAAATGGCTTCCAAAGCAGCCCGGTTTGTCCCGGTCCGCTTCTCCAGAGAGGCGGCCGCCCGGAGAATGGGCGAGATATACACCGCGCTACTGGGCTGAAACGGATACCGCCGGGCTACCAGAGCCTCAGAGGGACCTCTCCGGGACTGTAGTCGAACCCGAGCGTCGCCCGGTACTCAGTATGCTTGAAGGCCGCCTCGCTGTTGACGTTGTAATGGCGCGCGTCTATGCGCAGCACGGCGTGCAGTCCCTTCCCCAGCTCTCTGGTGGCACCGGCGCCTGCGCCGTAGGTCGTGTACGCACCAATAGTCTGCAGGATGGCGCTCAGGCGGCCGTAGGTTGTGTCCACGCCAAAGTTCCAGTAGTGCAGGCCGGAGTAGCTATACGAGGCAGTCCCGGTGTTGTTTCTCGATGTGAGGTAAACGCCGTTGCCTGGAGAAACGGCGTCGGAATATATCAGGGAGAACTGCGAACGGCGGAAGGAATCCGTCAGCCGCGCCTGCACGTCGGGAACGTAGTTCAGGCGATAGGCGGCTTGAATGCCCTGTGAAACTCCGAGTAGCGCCGCGATCGCCGGGTCGAGTGTGACCTGGGTCAGGCTAAGACTCTCCACCCGCGCGCCGCCGGCGCGCACGGAAAACTGCACGTGGGGAGAGAACTGGGTGCTCAAGTTGAGACCGACCGAGTGTATGTCCGCCGTGCCGAAGCTCCTGGTGTACGAATAGTGCGTAAAACGATAGTCCACCCCTAGGGTTGTGTGCCGGGTGAACCGGTACTGCATGTCAGCGTGCGCGACCGCTCCAGTCATGCCGTAAAGCGCGGCGGACTGGCGGCTGATGAGATTGCCTTCCCCCCCGAAATTAAATGACAGGCGGGCCGACTGCTGGTAAGTCAGGTCAGCCGAAGTGCTCAAGAAGATGACCCGGTTATAGTAGATGTCATTCTGTGGAAGCTGCAAGTAACCGTCCGAAGCGCCCGGCGTAGAGCCAGGCAAGTAGTTCTGCTTGAATGTGCCGGCTGAGTTTCGCAGCGTGATCGTAATGCGCCGGGTGGGCTTGTGGGTGAGGGCCAGCGACAGAAGTTGATCGGTGCCGTCCCACAGAGAGTTTGAATAGTGACGGAAATTGGAGCGGTAATCCAGTGACAGCGTTGTGTGTTTCCAGGCACGGTAAGTGTATGCGCCCAGGTTCAATTCGACTCCATACTCGTCGGTGGTGGGGATTTGGCCGGCGGGGGTGAGCGAGAGCGGCACCAGGCCGGTGTCGTAAATGGCGCTCAGGCCGATGTAGGGCCGGAATGCCATGGGTGTCTTAGCCTGCGCATTGGGGGTATCGCCCCTGCTTAGAATCGCGGGTCCGCTATACTCTTCCCCCGCACTAGTCTGCGAGGTATCCGGCTGTGGAGTATCGGTCTGCGCAATCAGGCATAGCGCGCAGCCGAAGAATAGAGTTGTTCGAACAAGCAGCAAAGGGCCTCCGATGTTCCAAGGAATTTCCATCGAGTGATTGTGTTTCAAACATTCACTCTGACGCGCCGGAAGGAGCGGTGTCAAGCTCAACCACCGTGGATAGCCACCGTCCAAAAATGCGTTACAAGCACGGTAGACCGGTACGGTACAAACCGGAAATAACTGAATTCATTTGCCTTGACACGGCGAGGTGGGGTGCGCCACCATCAGGAAGAGTAAGCCGGAGGTTCCGCCGTGTATTCGCTGCTCTGGTTAGGATTCAGAGCGTTCATCATCTCCCTGGTGTTAAGCCCGATTTGCCGGGACGTCTTCCGGTCGTACGGCGTAGTGGATGAACCGGATGCGGTTCGTAAGATCCACAGTCATCCTATCCCCCGGGTAGGGGGCCTGGCGATCGCCGTTTCCTACCTGTTGGCATATGTTCTGGTTCATCCGGCCGAAGGAAGTCCGCTCGCGCAGCAGGTGTCGCTGGTGTGGAGGCTGCTTCCGGGCGCCGCGCTGGCTTTCGCCATCGGATTGGTCGATGACCTGTTCAACCTGCAGGCATGGATCAAGCTTCTCGGGCAACTCGGCGCAGCCAGCCTGGCGGTCTTCGGGGGAGTGCGCATCCTCTCGATCGGCGGCGCTTCGACGAATGCCTGGTGGAACATTCCTTTGACCATTCTGTGGCTGATCGCCTGTATGAATGCATTCAACCTGGTAGATGGGCTGGATGGCTTAGCCGCCGGCATCGGTCTGTTCGCCACGCTGACGGTTTTTGCCGCCGCTATGATGCAGCACAACATGGTGCTGGCGGTCGCCACCTTTCCGCTGGCCGGCGCGCTGCTGGCCTTTCTGTGCTACAACTTCAATCCGGCCACAATTTTTCTGGGCGATTCCGGCAGCCTGCTGATCGGGTTCCTGTTGGGCTGTTATGCGGCGATCTGGAGTAATAAATCCGCCACGCTGCTGGGCATGACGGCGCCGCTGATGGCGCTCTCGGTACCCTTGCTGGATGCCGCCCTGGCCGTCGTACGGCGTTTCCTGCGGCGTCAACCTATCTTTACAGCCGATCGAGGCCACATCCATCACCGGCTGCTGGATCGCGGATTTACGCCGCGCCGCGTCGTTCTGATGCTTTACGGTCTGTGTGGCCTGGCCGCGGCGTTCTCGCTCTTGCAGAGCGTGGTGCACAGCTTCGCGGGCGCGCTCATCGTGCTGTTCTGTGTTTTTGTGCTGGTGGGCATCCAGTATCTGGGCTACGCCGAGTTCGATCTCGCCAGCCGGCTGTTGTTCGGCGGCGAACTCCAGCGCACGGTTTCCGCTCAACTGGAACTGCGCAAGTTCCACGCCGCGCTGGCGGCCGCCGCGACGCCCGCCGAATGCTGGGAAGTGATCCGCGAGAATTGCCCAAAATTCGGATTCCAACAGGCACGATTCTGCCTGGCCGGCGAGATTTATGAATACTCCGCGGGCGAATCCGCCGCTCCCGGATGGACCGCGCGGGTACCGCTGGCCAACGGCGATTACGCGGTGCTGGAGCGGCCCTATGCATCCGCCATCCTACCCATGACCGTGGCGCCGTTTGTCGACCTTTTGCGGCAGACACTAACCGAAAAATTTGCCGAAATCACAACCAGTGAAGCGAAGAGCCCGGTAGCTTCGCCTAGCCTTCCCGAAACGGTATCTCCATCAAACTATGCAGGATGATATACGCGTCGAGCGCCGGAGACATGTGTTTGATGTAGTACAAGTCGTATTCCAATGACTCCCGGGCGTCGCGCAGGCGCGTGCCGTAGTCGCAGTTGAGCTGGCTCCATCCCAGAATGCCCGGCCGCACCGTATGCCGCTGGGCATAATAAGGCATTTGCTGCATCAGCACCGGGATGAATTCCAGACGATGCGGACGCGGCCCCACCAGGGACATTTCCCCGCGGATCACGTTCAGCAGTTGCGGCAGGCCGTCCAAACGCAGGTGGCGCAGCCAGCCGCCCACGCGCGTAAACTCGCCGTCCGGGCGCCGGCAGCGAAAACGGTAAAGAGTGAAAGGCACCCGGTTCAGGCCCCACCGCTCGCGCCCTTCGACGACCGGGCCGGGTGAAGACAACTTGATCGCCAGTGCAATGGGCAGCGCCAGAACCGCCAGCACCGCGAGTCCGGCGAGCGCCGCAATGTTGGAATAGATGGCCTGCAGCGCGATGGCTCCGCGGCGGGCCTCCAATTCGTCGGAAAAGATCAACTGTGAAGGCCGCAACTCGGCCACACAGACACGCTCGCAGGCCAGTTCATAGAGATCGGCCACGCGCTGGATTTCAACGCCGCGGAACTCCAGATCCAGCAGTTCACGGAATGGCAGGCCGGCGCCTCGGCCAGTCACGCCGGCCACAATGCGATCCGGCCGCACAGCCGAGATCACCTGGGCCAGCTCCGCGGATGTACCCAGCACCTGGGCTCCGTTCAACAGCGTACCGGGCGGATAGTCGTCGTCAATAAAACCGGCGGTCGCGAGGCCAAATTCGGGATGCACGGCGAGGCTGTCGCTGGCTTCCCGGGCGGCCGCGCCGGCGCCGCAAAACAGCACCCGCCGCAGGCCCAGGCTCTTCCAGATCAGCGCGCTGTAAAACAACCTCCAGCCCAATAGCACCACCAGCGTGAAGGCGCTGCCGAGCAGCATGATGGAAGGCGCCAGCAGGAGATCCGGGTTCCTTAAATAGCTCAATAGGGCTTCCAGTAGGAAGGTCACGCCCAGCGCAAGCGAAAGCTGCTGCGCAAGCAAAATCTTGGAGCGCACGCCGGCCTGCACATACAGGTTGTTGAGCTGCAGGCCAACAAGCATGCCGGCCACCACGAAGCCGATCTGCAGCAGGCCATTGTCGTAGAACAGAAAGACCGAGGGGTCCGTTCCGCCTAGCCAATATGCCGCCAGGATATAGCAGAAAAAAAGAAGGATGGTCTCTGGAATCACCAGACTGAGCATGCGGGCGGATAGAACGTGCCGGAAAAAGGAGGACATCGCCTTAACGCATAGTACACTGGGCAGCGAAGGGTATGCGCGAGCTGAGCTGGAAGCCGGAGCAATCCGCGGCGCTGAGCGTGTTGGACCACGGTGCCTGCACGGTGCGGCCGGCGCGCATCCTGGAGCTTTCCGGCAAATCCGTGCACCTGGCGGCGGACGTGTCGTTGAAATTCGGCGCTGCCGTGCGCCTGGAATGGGACGAACAACTGCTGCTCGGCCAAGTGTTGAGTACCGAGCCGGGAGGGTTTTGGATGGAAATCCACCACATGCTGGATACCGCCTGGCTCAACTCGCAGAAACAGGGATGGTAGCCCGATAAACTCTTGAGATGCCGGCTAAAGCACAATGGCTGCTGCATGTCCCCGAGATCCTGGCGGAGTTGTCGGCGCTGGACGTGCCGGTGGTGGACCGCGCCACATGCGAGCGCCTGTTCGGCCTGCGCCGCCGGCGCGCCATCGACCTGATCCGCGGCTTCGGGGGTTATCAAGCCGGCCGCACTTTCCTGATCGACCGGCCCAAACTACTGGCGCAGCTCGAACAGATTCGCGAGAGTCCCGGTTTCAGGATGGAATGGCGGCGTAAGGAACGCCTGGCGGAACGGTTGGAGGCCATGCGGCGTTTGCAGGCCGGCGCGCGGCTGGAGATCCCGGTTAAGCCGCAGATGCTCAGTCACAGATTGCCGGACCTGCCGGCCGGCGTGGTGTTGAGCCCGGGCGCACTACAGGTCCAGTTTGAATCGCCCGAAGAGCTGCTGAGCAAATTATTCGCGCTGGCGCAGGCCATTGCCAACGACTACGAAGCGTTTGAGAAACGGCTGCACGACAAACCGCACGGAGGCACGCTCCGCTAAGCGCCCATATCTTCGCGCATCATGTTGAAGGGGTTGGTCATGCGCGGAGCCAGCTTGCCGTGTTTGATCTTGCCGTTCTCGAACTTCATGGTGACGCGGCCGCTCAGCGCCTTGAGCCGCCAGGCCGCCAGCCGCTTGGAAGCCACTGCTCCGTCCACCACGACCGTATCGCCATCCACCGTCATGGAGTTCATCTTGATCATCTTCAGCTCGGCGGCAAAGCGGTCTTTGTGCCACTCGGTGATGCTCTCGCGGCCGGTGTAGATGGTCTTGTTGAAGTCCACGGTGGCGTCGTCGGCGAAGAATTCCAGACAGCGCTCCATATCGCGGGCGTGAAACGCGTCCAGGTAAGCCTGCGCGAGCGATTTCAGATCTGTTTGGGGTACGACTTGATTGTCCATTTGGTTCATCCTCTATGTTGTTCCCAGATTTCCACGGCCACCGGGCCTTCTTTACGGACCGGGTCTTCGTCCCGGCCGGCCGCCTCCATTTTCTGGGCGATGAAGGCTTCCAGTTCCTTTTCCATTTCGGCGGCTAACTGCGGCTGCTCCGCGGCGATGTTGTGGTTCTCGTGCGGATCCGCCTGCAGGTCGAACAGTTCCCGGTCCGGATTGCCGAGCAGATCAGGATAGCGCGCCAGAATGAACTTGTAGCGGTCCGTGCGCAGATAATACTTCGATTGCCAGGTGGATTCCAGCCCGACGACCTTGTCGTAACCGGAGGGTTCTTCCTTGCCTGTTAACTGGGGCAGGAAACTCCTGCCATCGAGATCGTCCGGAAGATCGCTGCCGGCGGCCTCGAGCAATGTAGGCGCCACGTCGGACAACTGGCGGAAGGGTGCGAAACGGGTGCCCGCTTTCAATTTGCCGGCCGGCCAGCGCACCATCATGGGCACGTTCACCACGCAGTCATGCAGCCCGTAATGGTCGTAGTAGATGCGGTGATCGGTCATGCTTTCGCCGTGATCGGCGAGCAGGACCACGATGGTGTTGTCGGCGATGCCCAGCTTTTCGAGCGCGTCCGAGAGGTGGGCGATGCCTTCGTCGAGGTAGCGGATCTCGCGGTCGTACAGCGCGGTGACGTAGTTGGGATCGGTGATCAGGCCGTTAGCGGTGCGCAGCCAGGTGTCGCGCGCCATGGCGCCGACGGGGTGGTCCCACCATTCATCGAGCTGGTGGTTCGCGGGGTCGGTAGGATTACCGCCCTTATAGAACAGCCCGCGCATGCGATCGGGCGGGGTGTAGGGGTAATGCACATCCCAGTAGTGGATGAACATGAAGAACGGCTTCTGGTTGGGAACCGTCTTCATCCACTGAATGGCGCGGTCGTTCAGTTCTTCCTGGGTGACCGATGCATAAAAGACGTGGTGCAGGCTGGGGTCGATGATGTACTCCCAGCCGCGGCCGAACCAGATGCGCTCGCGGAAGAGAGTGTCCACGGCGCAGGTGGTGTAACCTTCGCCCGAGAGGATTTCCGGCAGGAACGGCGTTCCGCGGCCCAGCTTGGCTTTGCCGCCATGCGCTACCACGCCATGAGTGATGGCATGCTGTCCGGTGAAGATGGTGGTATGCGAGGGCTGCGTGGGAATGGCCGGGGCGAAGGTCTTTTCAAAGAGGGCCCCCTGGCAGGCGAACGCGTCGATGTGGGGGCTGGTGGGGAGCGAGTAGCCATAGCACCCCAGGTGGTTGGCGCGCAAGGAATCGGCGCTGATCAAAATAATATTCGGTTTAGCCTGCATGGATTCTTAATGGCCGCGCATCCCGGCTTGGCGGCGCCTATTCGATATAGCCCAATTCCCGCAACCGCTCTACAACCAAGGCCTCGTCCTCGGGACGAATCACCTGTTCGGGTTCAGCACTGGCATCGGGAGGGTTCTCCGCGCCGGCCGGCGGTTTGGGGGAGTCCGTTAAGGTCTTTTTTTGAGGTTCCTGCTCCATTTTGCACTACACCGATCTTGTTAAGATACCACGGGTTGAGGGGCCGGGTGGTGGTGTAAGTACTGGGCCGGGCCGGAATTCGTTGTAACCAAGGTTTACGAGGGCGATTGCAATAGCAGCGGTGTGGAAGTCGAGTTGTTAAGATTGGTTTGGCCCTAATGAAGGCGATCATCCTGGCGGCGGGATTGGGGACCCGCCTGCGCCCCATCACGTTGACGACTCCCAAATGTCTGGTGCCCATCAATGGCGTGCCGCTGCTGGAGTTGTGGCTGCGCGAATGCGAGCGGGCGGATGTGGAGGGCGTGCTGGTGAATACGCACCATCTGGCGGAGCGGGTGGAGGAATTCGTGGCGGCGCGGCGCGGCGTGCCCGTCACCCTGGCCTATGAGCCGACCCTGCTCGGCAGCGCTGGGACCATTGCGGCGAACTGGAGTTTTGTGGATGGCGGCGAATCGTTTCTGGTGGTGTATGGCGACAATCTCACCACTTTCCGGCTCTCGGACCTGGTGGCGTTTCATGCGACGCACGACCGGATCGCGTCGATGGCGCTGTTTCGCTCGCCGAATCCGTCGGCGTGCGGCGTGGTGGAACTGGATGGCTCCGGCCTGGTGACGGGATTTTGGGAGAAGCCCGAAAACCCTCCGGGCAACCTGGTGAATGCGGGCTTGTACGCGTTTCGCCCGGCGGTGCGGCAGTATCTCCCGCCCGAGGTGCCGGCGGATGTGGGCCGGTCGCTCATGCCGGCGCTGGCAGGGCAGGCCAAAGGGCTACCCATCGGCAGCTACTTCATAGATATCGGTACGCTGGATAATTACTACTGCGCGCAGGCGGATTATGCAGCCGCCTGCCGCGCGCGCGAGGGATCATGATCATTTCACAAACGCCGCTGCGCGTCAGCTTTGCGGGCGGCGGCACGGATTTCAGCCGTTATTATCGGGAACACGAGGGCGCGGTGGTCAGCTCGGCCATCGACAAGTATGTCTACGTGGTGGTCGTGCCACGGTTCGACGAGTTGATCATTGTCAATTACACCAAGAAAGAGACTGTCGAGAACGTGCGGGATCTGAAGCATGAGCTGGTGCGGGAAGCCATGCTGCGCACGGGTGTGGAGAATGGCGTCGAGATCACCACGCTGGCGGACGTGCCGTCGGAGGGGTCCGGGCTGGGTTCATCGAGCACCGTGACGGTGGGGCTATTGCACGCACTCTATGCCTACAAGGGCAGGCTGGTGACGGCTGAACAACTGGCGCGGGAGGCCTGCGAGATCGAGATCGAGATCTGCGGAAAGCCCATCGGCAAGCAGGACCAGTACATCGCGGCGTATGGCGGCGTGTGCCAGTTCATTTTCCGCAAAGACGACACTGTGGACGTGAAGCAGTTCCGCCGCACCCCGGAGTTGTTCCACGAACTGTCGCGCAACATCATGCTGTTTTACACGGGGCGCACGCGCAAGGCCGGGAACATTCTGAGCGTGCAGGATCAGCGCACGGAGGTGAACCTGGAGCAGCTTCACTGCCTGAAAGCACTGGCGGCGCGCACGGCGGAGGCGCTGGACCGGCTGCGCCTTTGGGAGGTGGGACGCGTATTGAACGACGGCTGGCAGTTGAAGCGCCAGCTGGCGGAGGGCATCAGCAGTCCCGAGATCGAGCAGATGTACGATCTGGCATTGAGCGCGGGAGCTTCCGGCGGCAAGATCTGCGGGGCCGGCGGCGGCGGGTTCCTGCTGATCTATTGCGACCCGGCGCATCATAAGGCGGTGCGCAAGGCGATGGAGAGTTACCGCGAACTGCCGATCGCGCTCGATCCGGACGGGAGCAAGATTATTTTTCAGAACCGGGCGGGATATCGCATGGCGAGCGTGTAGCCAGGTTCCGCTGAAAACGGTGAAAACAATGAAGCGCTGCCTGTTTCTGGACCGGGACGGGGTGATTAACGCCGCACCCCTGAAGGGCGAATACATTCGAAGCTGGGATGAGTTCAAGGTGCTGCCGGAAGCGGTCGCCTGGATCCGGTTGTTCAAAGCGGCGGGCTATCTGGCGATCGTGATCACCAATCAGCGCGGTGTCGCCCTGGGCCTGATGTCCGAGGCCGACCTGCTGGAGCTGCACGACAGGATGCGCGCCGAACTCGCGGCACAGGGCGCCGTCCTGGACGACGTGGTCTATTGTCCCCACCAGGACGGCGCCTGCGATTGCCGTAAGCCATTGCCGGGAATGGTGATGGCGGCGCAGCGGAAGTGGGACATCGATCTGGCCGGCTCGCTGCTCATCGGCGACGGCGAGCGCGACCGGCTGCTCGCCGCGCGCTGTCGAATTCCCTTCGTCATGGTGCGCGACGGGCGTGTGATTGAAACCTGCTAGTACCCGCAGGGGCAAATCCCCAGTAGGACGGTTTGGGAAGGAAGGGTCTATAATCTTTAGATACATGGTGCCGAAGGGCGTTCGGCTCCTATACTGGGATTGGCTGTCGCGCCACCCTCTTCCACGGCGAAGTCGGACGAAAGATCTGTATTGATTCCGTCACAAGTAGCCAGGCGGGGAACGGGTAAGAATGCCGGAAAAGTTCGAATTCCTCATTTTGAACGCGCCGGAGCGCATCCGGCAGAGAGACGGCTTATTCGCTGTCCGGCTGGCCGCCGGGGCACCGCTTTCGCCCGATGCCGTGTGCGTGATCGTGGCTGCCGCGGGCCGCAAGCGCACCAAAGAATTGCTGAAACAGGGGCGCTCGCACTCTCAGCGCGTGCTCCTGGAGGTCTCGACGCCGGAAGAAGCCGCCTTGGCCGGCGAGCTCGGTTTCGACGGCGTGGTTTCCCGGACGCCGCTCGATTCGCCCGTTCCGTTATGGGGATCGGGTGGCATCGGGCCGCATTCCGCGGCAGCCTGGTATGCCGGCGGCGCGGCGGGCGTGGTGCTGGATGCTTCCGACCCATTGTGGACGGCGCTGGCGCAGCGCTTCCGTACGGTTCCGGGCATCTTGCGCGGCCTGCGTGAAGCGATCCGCGAGCATGTGCTTTTAGCGAAGAAACATGCGCGTCTGGATGCGGCGTCCGGCGCTGGTAGCGATGTGCATGTGATCGAGGGTTGGACCGACAGCGCCGTATCGGACGCCCTGGAGGCCCGGCAGATCGTATTTTCCGGCATATCCGACGGTCGTTCGGCAGCCATGGCGGCTGTACTTTTCGCGCCTCTGGCGGAGAAAGGGGCGCGTATCGGCATCCTGGCGGATGCGAGCGTCGCCGACGAAGGCGCCCGGCTGATCGCTGGACTAACCGTGCCATTCGACGCTCCGCGCGTGGCGCAGATGCCTCCGCCCAAGCCGTTCGATGTAGCCATCATCGGCATGGGCTGCCTGCTGCCCAAGGCACCCAACGTGCGCGAGTTTTGGGCCAACATTCTGAATAAAGTCGATGCCATAGGCGAAGTTCCCAAAGAGCGCTTCAACATTGACCTGTATTACGATCCCGACCGCAAAGCCAAAGACAAGATCCACTCGCGCTGGGGCGGCTTCCTGGATGCCGTGCCGTTCGATCCGATGCGTTACGGTATTCCGCCGAACGCGTTGCCGTCGATCGATCCGCTGCAATTGCTGGCGCTGGTCACGGTGGACCAGGCGCTGCGCGATGCCGGCTATCAGGATCGGGAGTTTGCGCGCGAGAAGACCTCGGTGATCCTGGGACTGAGCGGCGGACTGGGCGATGTGGGCCTGCAATACGCGGTACGCTCCATGCTGCAACAATTCATCAGCAAACCGCCCGCGGAATTGTTGCAGGAACTGCCGGAGTGGACCGAAGATTCTTTCGCGGGCCTGCTGCTGAATGTCGCGGCGGGGCGCGTGGCCAACCGCTTCGACCTGGGCGGCGTGAACTTCAGCGTGGATGCGGCGTGCGCCTCGTCGCTGGCGGCGGTCTACCTGGCGGCGCGCGAGTTGGCCGATCATTCGAGCGACATGGCCATCGTGGGCGGCGTGGACACGGCGCAAAGCCCGTTCGGGTACCTCTGCTTCGCAAAGGCGCAGGCACTTTCGGGCCGGGGCCGCTGCCGCACGTTCGATGAAAGCGCCGATGGGATCGCTATCAGCGAAGGCATCAGCATGATGGTGCTGAAGCGTCTGGAAGACGCCGAGCGCGATGGGGATCGCATTTATGCGGTGATCAAGGGCGTGGCCGGATCGAGCGACGGCAAGGGCCGCAGCATGACGGCGCCGCGTCTGGAAGGCCAGATCGTTGCGTTGCAGCGCGCCTACGCCCGCGCTGGAATTCGCCCGTCGACCGTCGGCTTGATTGAAGCGCATGGCACCGGCACCACACTGGGGGATGCCAGCGAACTAGCCGCCGTGGCAGATGTATTTCAGGCGGATGGAGCGACTCCGTCGAGCTGCGCCATCGGGTCGGTGAAATCCATGGTGGGCCATACCAAGTCCGCCGCGGGGATCACCGGACTGATGAAGGTGGCGCTGGCGCTGTATCACCAGACCCTACCGCCCACGCTGCACGTGGAGAAGCCCAACCCCAAGCTGCTGGAGCCCGGCACCCCGATCTTCGTGAACACCGAAACCCTGCCGTGGATCCCTCCCGCGGGTACGCCGCGCCGCGGTGGTGTGAGCGCGTTCGGCTTTGGCGGAACCAATTTCCATGCGGTGTTGGAAGAGTTTCAGGGCGGGCTGACGGATCCCGCCGACGTGGCGCAGTTCGAGCAGTGGCCCGCCGAACTCTACATCTGGAACGATCCCACACCGGCGGACCTGGTGGAAGGGCGGGGGCGCGACACCCACGTTTCTGCGTCGGCGCAAACACGGCTGGCGATTGTAGCGGGCTCCGCGGAGGATCTGCGCGCGAAGCTGGCCAAGGCGAAAACAGCGCTCGAAGCCAGGCAGACGCTCAACGATGCGCAGGGGATTTATCTGGCTTATGGTTCCCCGCGCGGCAAAGTGGCATTCCTGTTTCCCGGGCAGGGCTCGCAGAAGACGCACATGCTGCGCGACCTGGCCCTGCACTTCCCGGAACTGCGTGCCGGCCTGGAGCAGGCCGAACAAGTGCTCGCCGGACGGTTGCCGAAGAAGCTGTCCGCCTACATCTATCCGCCGCCGGCATTCAGTCCCGACACGGAAAAACAGCAGAATCTGGAATTGACCGATACTCTGATTGCGCAACCTGCGTTGGGCGTAGTCGAGATCGGGCTATGCCGCGTCCTGGAACGGCTGGGCGTCCGCGCCGACATGACCGCCGGGCACAGCTATGGCGAGTACGTGGCCCTGGCCGCCGCGGGCGTGATTTCGGATCACGCGCTGTTCGATCTCTCCGAAGCCCGCGGCCGCGCGATCAAAGATACCACCCACGACGAAGCCGGTACCATGGCGGCTGTATCGGCCGACGCCGATGCCATCGCCAAGGCGCTGGATGGCATTGACGGCATCACGCTGGCGAATCACAACAGCCCGCGTCAAACGGTGATTTCGGGGTCTAATGCGGCGGTGCGCGCGGCGATTCCCAAGCTGGAAGCAGCCGGACTGGCGGCGCGGTTGATCCCCGTGGCTTGCGCGTTTCACTCGCCGCTGATGGAACCGGCCCGCGTCCAGTTCGGCGGAGTGCTGGCACGGCAGACGTTCGCCCGGCCCACCGCGGCGGTCTTTTCGAATACACTGGGCAGCCAGTATCCGGAAGATCCCGCCGAAATCGCGGCGCTGCTGGCGAGCCATCTGGTGCGCCCGGTGAAGTTTGTGGATGAGATCCGCGCCATGCACGATGCGGGCGCGCGCGTGTTTGTGGAAGTCGGGCCGAAGGGCGTACTGACCGGCCTGGCACGGCAGATTCTGGATGGTAAGGATGCCCGGTTCGTGCAGATCGACAGCGATCGCGCCGGCCTGGTGGCGTTGCTGCATGCACTGGCGCAGTTGGCTGCCGAAGGCGTGCCGGTGGATGCGGCGCAGCTTCTTCGCGGACGGGTCGCCGGGCCGGAGCCAGCCGTGCGCGATAGCGGTTGGATGGTGAATGGCCTGAAAGCATTCCCGCGATCCAAACCGCCGCAGGTGGTGTCGCCGCTCGATCTGGTGATGTCTTCCGCGATGCCGCCGCCGGCTCCCGCGCCGATTCCAGTGGCGGCGCCTGTTCCGCAAGCCGCGGTGCCCGTATCCGGCGCCAGCGATGCCGTGATGCTGCAGTTTCAGCAGCTCATGAAGCAGGTGCTGGAATCGCAGACCACCATCATGACCGCTTACCTGCAGGGTGGCCCGGCAGTTATTGAGAAACCCACACTGCCGGCACTTCCGCCGTTGCCGGTTGCGCCTGCGCCGGTGCACGCCGCGGCGCCGATGCCGCCGGCCCGCGCCCCCGAAGTAGCGCCTGCCGGACGTGACTTCACCACGGAGCTGCGGGCCGTCGCGGCCGAACGCACGGGTTACCCGCCGGAGATGCTGGATCTGGACGCAGGCATCGAATCGGACCTGGGGATCGACTCCATCAAGCGCGTGGAAATCTTGACGGCCTTGCAGAAGCTTGGCTCACCCAAACAACAGCAAGCGGTGCAGGCCATCATGGCTGAGCTGACCAGCGCCCGCACGCTACGCGAGATCGCGGAGCTGATTGGCGGCGCCGCCGGTAGCGGTTCCGCACCTCCAGCCGCGGCTGCCGCCGGACGCGATTTCGTGACCGAATTGCGAGCCGTCGCCGCCGAACGCACGGGCTACCCGCCGGAGATGCTGGATCTGGACGCCGGCATCGAATCGGACCTGGGGATCGACTCCATCAAGCGCGTGGAGATCCTGACGGCACTGCAAAAGCTCGG
>Ga0070731_10000317_pt1 | contig 73851 bp, 75 predicted proteins | sample Coa_R1_2_FD_66448 | JGI IMG/M metagenome (GOLD analysis project Ga0070731, IMG submission 66448) | Surface soil microbial communities from Centralia Pennsylvania, which are recovering from an underground coalmine fire - Coalmine... | ecosystem: Environmental > Terrestrial > Soil > Unclassified ... | reverse complement strand
CGGTTGTTCTAAAAGAACATATTGCGAACATAGAACAGATCGTGTACACTCTTGAAATCGCCATCGGCAATGCCGGGTGGGCCGGCAGCTTCCGTGCCCTCCGAATCCCGGTCATATAGGAGCACGAACATGACTGCAGGTGCAGCGCTTCGCCTCGTTGAAGGATCGTCCATGGACAAATCGAAGGCCCTCGATGCCGCGCTTTCCCAGATCGAGCGCAATTTCGGCAAGGGCTCGATCATGCGGCTCGGCAAGAACGACAAGTCGATGGATATCGACACCGTTTCAACGGGCTCCCTCGGCCTCGATATCGCGCTCGGTATCGGCGGCCTGCCGCGCGGCCGGGTGGTCGAAATCTACGGGCCGGAATCCTCGGGCAAAACCACGCTGGCGCTGCATTGCCTCGCCGAAGCGCAGAAGAAAGGCGGCATCTGCGCTTTCATCGATGCCGAACACGCGCTCGACCCGATCTATGCGCGCAAGCTCGGCGTCATGGTCGACGACCTTCTGATCTCGCAGCCCGACGCCGGCGAACAGGCGCTGGAAATCGCCGACACGCTGGTGCGCTCCGGCGCCGTCGATGTGCTGGTCATCGATTCGGTTGCGGCCCTGGTGCCGCGCGCCGAGCTCGAAGGCGAGATGGGCGACAGCCAGCCCGGCCTGCAGGCCCGTCTGATGAGTCAGGCGCTGCGCAAGCTCACCGCCTCGATCAACCGCTCCAATACGATGGTGATCTTCATCAACCAGATTCGCATGAAGATCGGCGTCATGTACGGCTCGCCGGAAACCACGACCGGCGGCCACGCGCTCAAATTCTACGCCTCCGTTCGCCTCGATATCCGCCGCATCGGCGCCATCAAGGAGCGCGACGAGGTGGTCGGCAATCAGACCCGCGTCAAGGTGGTGAAGAACAAGCTGGCGCCGCCGTTCAAGCAGGTCGAGTTCGACATCATGTACGGCGAGGGCGTCTCCAAGGTCGGCGAACTGGTCGATCTCGGCGTCAAGGCCGGCGTCGTGGAAAAATCCGGCGCCTGGTTCTCCTACGACAGCCAGCGCATCGGCCAGGGCCGCGAGAACGCCAAGACCTTCCTCAAGGCCAATCCCGATATTGCCGGCAAGATCGAGGCCGCGATCCGGCAGAACTCCGGCCTGATCGCTGAGAAAATCCTCGCCGGTGAAGAAGGCGAGGACAAGGACGACGACGCGGCGGAAGGGTGATTTCCAGTGCGTAGCGTACCAGCGTAGTCCCTCCCCCTTGCGGGGGACTCAAAAAAACAATCCCGGGCACGATCGCGCCCGGGATTGCATGTCTCAATGGACGATTAGTGAGGCTATCAGCTGCGGCGTTCGGCGGTCCAACTGCCCGAGCACTCGCCGCCGCTCCAATGGCCTTCGCCGATATTGCCTGCGAGGCGGCCTGAGCCGGTCGCGCTCTTGCCGCCGCCACTGACCGTCACGGTGATGGCGCCGGTCTGCTGCACCTTGCCGTTGATGTCGATGGCGGCAACGTTGCCGGCATTGACGAGGACGCCGTTGGAAATGCGGATCGGATAACGATAGCCGCGGTCGCAGTCGCCCTTTTCGGTGACGATCGACACACTCCACAGGCCGTCATAGGCCGGCAGCGCAAAGGTGCCGGTGGCGGCGACGCTGGCTGACGCGGCGATGAACACAAAAAGCGCGCTGGTGCGCAAGCTGGTCTTGAAGGCGGCCATGGCTGCTATCCCTGTTTTGTCTGTTCGCGGGTTGATCCCGCGCCATTGCGATGGAGAGCGACGAGCGAAAGATTTTTGAACCGACCGAACACCCATTCGTCGCGCTGAAACACAAACGCGTTCTAACCGACAAAGGTTCAAATCGAGTTGATTGGCATCACAAAATTGGCTTATTTCGCGGCGTTGTTTTACGCGAAGAGAAATAAACATAGATATCTGAACTAGTTATGGACTTAGCTTTGCTTTAAGTCTTAAGCCAATTTTACGGTTTTTTCGGCCGCCGTTCTGCTACTGCGTGGCTGCGTCGGCTTGCGTTACCGGCGGATCGGAAGCCACCAGACGATAGCCGACGCCAAGCTCGGTCAGGAGGATACGCGGCTGGGTCGGATCGGCTTCGATCTTGCGGCGCAGCTTGCGCACAAAAATGCGCAGGTAATGCGTGTCGTCGACGTGCTCGTTGCCCCAGATCTCGCGCAGCAGGAATTGGTGGGTGACGACGTTGCCCGAATGCTGCGCCAGGAGTTGCAACAAGCGGTACTCCTTCGGTGTCAGCGTCAGGCGCTGGTCGCTGATCGATACGGCGCGGGCGGCGAAATCGATCGACAGCGGCCCGAACTTGATCACCGGCTCGCCGCGCGCGGCGCGCAACTGCCGCCGCATCGCCGAATGGGCCCGCGCCAGGAGCTCGGCCATGCCGAACGGCTTGACCACGTAGTCATCGGCGCCGAGCTCCAGCAGCCGCACTTTTTCGTCCTCGCTGCCGCGCACCGACAGCACGATCAACGGTACGCTCGACCACGATCGCAGCCGCTCGAGCACGTCGGCGCCGTCCATGTCGGGCAGACCGAGGTCGAGGATGACAAGGTCGGACGGCTTCAGCGTCGCCACGCGCAATGCATCGGCGCCGGTCTCGGCCTCATGCACCTGGAAGCCGTCGAGCTCGAAGCCGGTGCGCAGGAATCGCCTGATCTGGACCTCGTCGTCGACGACGAGAACGGAGGCAGGCACTTCGCTCATTCGGCAGCGCTTTCCATGGCCTCGGCGTCGAGCGCCTCGGTCTCGGGCATGATTTCTTCGGCCGACATCGGCAGGTGGATCGAAACGGTGGTGCCGAGGCCGACGCCGGCACTGTCGACCTCGACCTTGCCGCCATTGGCGCTGATGAAGGCTTTGGCGATCCAAAGGCCGAGCCCGGAGCCGGACGTGGTGGCGGCATGGCGCGGCCCGCGGAAGAAGCGGCTGCCGACGTGGCGCTGTTCCTCGTGCGTGAGACCGGCGCCGCAATCGCGAACCGAAAGCATGACGGTCCGTCCGCTGGCGCGAGCGGCGACCCGGATCGGCGAGCCGGCAGGCGAGTATTTGGCGGCATTGTCGAGCATCTGCACCAGGGCCTGCTCGACCTGCGCCGGATCGACATGAACGATCGGCAGATTGGAATCCAGATCAAGCGTTACCGGATAACCGGCGAGGCGGCGGCGGCGATGCTCGAGCGCCGCGTTGACGATGTCGACCGGCTCGACCCACTGCAATTTCGGCCGCACCTGCTGGCGGCTGATGGTGGTGGCGTCGAGCAGGTTCTGGATGTCGATATTGAGGCGCTCGGCCTCGTCGCGCACCACGGCTGTCAGAGCCAGGAGCCGGTCGTCCTTGGCCAGCGCCGGGGCGTTGTGCAGGATGGTTGCGGCGCCGAGGATCGAGGCGAGCGGTGTGCGCAATTCGTGCGACACCGAGCCGATCAGCGCCTCGCGCAGCAGCTCGGTCTCCGAACGCATCTTCGCCTCGTTGAGCGCGCGCGCGACATCGAGCCGCTCGAGCGTGGCCGCCGCATCGGCGAGCGCGTCTTCGATGCGCTGGCGCATCTCCGCAAGCGGCGCGCCGGAAACATTGCCAAGATCGACGGCGACCAGGCCGAAATCGGGACTCCTCGGCGACACGCGGCGAATGAGCCAGGTATTGCCCTTGCCGTCATCGACGGTGCGCTCGCGTCCTTCGTCGCTTTCGACCCGGGTCATTGCGGTCCGCACGCTTTCCGGTACGTCCTCGCCGCTGCCGGCGTCGGAGGTGCCGAGCAGTACGACCTTGCGCTGCACCAGCGCGGCCAGATGCTCCTGAATGGCGACGAAGATTTCGGCCGCGCTCGGCGCCGCCGCGAGCCGCCGCGAAAACGCATAGAGGTCGCTCATCTCGCGTTCGCGCTTGCGGGCGATGGTGATGTGCTGTTTGGCCTGGCTGGAGAGGTGGGAGACCACCACGGCAACGACCATGAACAGGACGAGATTGAGCGCCTCCTGCGGCGAGGCGACCTTGAAGCTGTAGAGTTGCGCAAAATACAGATACCCCGACAGCAGCACGCCGGCGATCGCCGCGACCAGCGCCGGAATGACGCCGAGGCGGTAACCGGCGAGCATGACCGGCACGAGATAGAGTATGGCGCCGCGCAGGATGCCGACATAGTGCCGCAACAAAATCGCTACGGCGGTCGTCACCGCCACGTAAAACAGCGAAATCGCGATGCCGCGTATTTCGCGCCGCAAAACCGCGAGCAGGGAGTTCAATCGCACCGCGAGCGCCCGTCCAACACGTTGAGTCTATAACTGCGCAGGATAGGCCGCCCGCGGCGCACTGACCAACATTTTCCGGCCGCGGCGCGGCCGATGCGCGGCAAAGCCATACACATTTTCGTAATCGCGCGCTTCTTAAGGTTAAAGCCGCAGCGCTGATCGGAAAGATACGCGGGAGAAGGGCGAATTTATGCGCAGTTTACGGCGCCCGGCGCCACTATTTGCCGCGCACCACGTCAGCATATTCCGGCGCCTCCTTGAGGAAGCCACGGTCGAGCATCCAGTCGACCTTTTCCTTGAATTCTTCGGCCCGGTAGTTTTTGACGCCGACGAGTTCAGGCATCAGGCCCTGTTCGCGCTGGTCGGGCGCAAGATCGCGCAATACCTCGTTGCGCGAGCGGTCGTCGTTTTCGCGCAACCATTCGATGGCGCGGTTCAGTGCGCGGCGCAGTTTCGCGGCGGTATCCTCGTCGACGTCGTTGCCGGCCACGATACCGCCGCGCCAGCGCAGGTCGGCGATTTTGCGCGCGCCAGCGGCAAGCGCGCGGCTGACCAGCGGCTCCATCAGGGCGGCGGCCTGCGTCGTGCCGCCGAGCAGCGCCTCGAGCCGGTCATTGGCGTGAACGAGAACGATTTCCTCGAACGGCACGCCGGCGGCTTCCAGCACTTCGATCGCGGCATAAAACGTGCCGGCATGCCAGGTAACGGCGATCGGCACGTTGCGCAACTCGGCTACCGATTGAATCTTGGAATCCTTGGCGACCATCAGCGCGCCGGTGCGCACCGTGGTGTCGAGCCCGATGATCTTGCCGCCGCCTAGTGCCTGCACGCGCTCGATCGCACCCCATTCGCATACCGGATAGACTTCGAGCGCCCCCTTCTGCAGTTGGGACTCTTTCCAGCGTTGGGAGAAATCCTCGACGCGGCCCGCCGCGCCTTTCGGATTGTCCTCGTGATATTCGACGCTCAAACCTTCGGCGGCGAAAAAGCCTTGCTCGACCGCGACGCGCCACGGGCGGTCGTGGGCGTTGCTGTCGCTTTGCAGACGAATGGTCTTTGTCATCGGCAACCTCTGCTGGATTGGCGTGTGCACCGGTGGTTCATTACAAGCTAGACAAACAAGCGGTTTTACTCAACAGCGTCATTCGCGGTCGTTCGGCTTGAACTGGTCGTCGTAGCCGTGACGGCTCGAATAGAACAACAGCGCCATCAGGCCGCAGCCGACCACAAGCGAGAATACGACACCGAGCGTCATGGCGGCATAGCCGGCAACCGGCATCGGCGGTCCGCTCACAGCGGTCCAGGCGCGCGAGGCGAACCAGACGGCCGCCGCCAATATCCCGAACAGCGGCACAATCAGTGCGATCACGCCGAAGGTCCCGAGCCGGGTGTTCGATTTTGCCATGGCCGGTAGATAATGCCCGCCACATCGATCATCAATGCGTGTGGAATTGTCCCAGCACCGACGCGACTTATGCCATCGCGGCTTTGAGGTTCGCGTCCACTTTGTCGAGGAAGCCGGTGGTCGAGAGCCACTTCTGATCGGGCCCGACAAGAAGTGCGAGGTCCTTGGTCATAAAGCCCGACTCGACCGTGCCGACGGTGACTTTTTCCAGGGTGGAAGCAAACTTCGCCAGTTCCGGATTGTTGTCGAGCTTGGCGCGATGGGTAAGCCCGCGCGTCCAGGCATAAATCGAGGCAATGGAATTGGTCGAGGTCTCGCGGCCCTTCTGGTGTTCGCGGTAGTGCCGCGTCACCGTGCCGTGAGCGGCCTCGGCCTCGACCACTTTGCCGTCCGGCGTCGTAAGCACCGACGTCATCAGGCCGAGCGAGCCGTAACCTTGCGCCACGGTGTCGGATTGCACGTCGCCGTCATAATTCTTGCACGCCCACACATAGCCGCCGGACCATTTCAACGCCGCCGCCACCATGTCATCGATCAGCCGGTGCTCGTAGGTGATCTTCTTCTCGGCGAACTTGTCCTTGAACTCCTTATCGAAGATGTCCTGGAAAATGTCCTTGAACCGCCCGTCATAGACTTTGATGATAGTGTTCTTGGTGGAGAGATAAAGCGGATAGCCGCGATTGAGCGCAAAGTTCATCGACGCGCGCGCGAAGTCGCTGATCGACTGGTCGAGGTTGTACATCGCCATGGCGACGCCGCTGTCGGGGAAGGCAAACACTTCGCGCTTAATCTCGTTGCCATCGTCGCCGACGAAAGTCAGATAGAGCTTGCCTTTGCCCGGCACCTTGAAATCGGTGGCGCGGTATTGATCGCCGTAGGCGTGGCGACCGATGATGATCGGCTGCGTCCAGCCGGGAACCAGCCGCGGCACGTTCTTGCAGACGATCGGCTCGCGGAAAATGACGCCCCCCAAAATGTTGCGGATAGTGCCGTTCGGCGAGCGGTACATCTCGTGCAGATTGAATTCCTTTACCCGCGCTTCGTCCGGCGTGATGGTTGCGCACTTGACCGCGACGCCGATTTTCTTGGCCGCTTCCGCGGCATCGATGGTGATCTGGTCGCGCGTCTCGTCTCGCTTTTGCATGCCCAGATCGAAATACATCAGGCTGATGTCGAGATACGGGAAGATCAGCTTGTCCTTGATGTATTGCCAGATGATCCGGGTCATCTCGTCGCCGTCCATCTCGACGATGGGATTGGTGACCTTGATTTTCGCCATAGAGTCTCGATCCCGTTGGAGCGCGGTCGGTCGCAGGTTCTGATTGGCAGTTATCAGGCGTGCTCGAAAGACGCCACCCCGGCGCGTGCTCTATAGCACCGACCTTCTTGCCGCAAAAGCCGCGGACGTCGCTTCAGAATGCGGCGAGCGCGGCGTTCAGCGTGGCGCTCGGCCGCATCGCGGCGGACGCCTTGGCGGTATCGGGCAGGTAGTAGCCGCCGATGTCGACCGGCTTGCCTTGCGCGCCGATCAGCTCGCTGTTGATCTTGGCTTCGTTCTTGGTGAGCGTCTCGGCCAGCGGTTTGAAGCGGGCTTGCAGCTCCTTGTCCTTGGTCTGCGCGGCCAGCGCCTGCGCCCAGTACAAAGCGAGGTAGAAATGGCTGCCGCGATTGTCGAGTTCGCCGACCTTGCGCGCAGGGGAGCGGTTGAACTCGAGGATCTTGCCGATGGCCGTGTCGAGCGTCTCGGCGAGAACCTGTGCTTTCGCGTTCTTGTAGGTCTGCGCCAGATGTTCCAGAGACGCACCGAAAGCGAGAAACTCGCCGAGCGAATCCCAGCGGAGGTAGTCCTCTTCCTGGAACTGCTCGACGTGCTTGGGCGCCGAGCCACCGGCGCCGGTCTCGAAAAGACCGCCGCCCGCCAACAGCGGAACGATCGACAGCATCTTGGCCGAGGTTCCGAGCTCCATGATCGGAAACAGGTCGGTCAGATAGTCGCGCAGCACGTTGCCGGTGACGGAGATCGTGTCCTGACCCTTGCGGATGCGCTCGAGCGAAAACTTGATCGCTTCGACTGGCGCGAGAATGCGGATGTCGAGCCCCGTGGTGTCTTGATCCTTCAGGTACTTCTCGACTTTGGCGATGACCTGGGCGTCATGCGCGCGCTTGGCGTCGAGCCAGAACACCGCCGGGGTGTTGGTGAGGCGCGCGCGCCGCACGCCGAGCTTGACCCAGTCCTGGATCGGCGCGTCCTTGAGCTGGCACATGCGGAAGATGTCGCCGGTCTCGACCGGACGCTCCAGCAGCACGTTGCCGTCATCGCTGACGACGCGAACCGTTCCGCTGGCGGGAACTTCGAACGTCTTGTCGTGCGAGCCGTATTCCTCGGCCTGCTGCGCCATCAACCCCACGTTCGGGACAGAGCCCATGGTCTTGGGGTCGAACGCGCCGTGCGCCTTGCAGTCCTCGATGACCGCCTGAAACAGCCTCGCGTAGGCGCGATCCGGGATCGCGGCCAAGACGTCGTGCAGCTTGCCGTCGGCGCCCCACATGCGGCCGGATTCGCGGATCATCGCCGGCATCGAAGCGTCGATGATCACGTCGCTGGGCACATGCAGGCCGGTGATCCCCTTGTCGGAATTGACCATGGCGAGACCCGGTCGCTTCGCATACTCGGCCGCGATGTCGTCCTTGATCGCCTTCTTCTCGGCTTCCGGCAGCGTCTCGATCTTCGTCAGCAGATCGCCGAAGCCATTGTTGAGATTGACGCCGAGACGCTTCAGCGTGGCGGCGTGCTTCTCGATCACATCGGCGAAGTAGACCGACACGGCATGGCCGAACACGATGGGATCGGCGATCTTCATCATGGTCGCCTTCACTTGCAGCGAGAACAGCACGCTGTCCTTCTTGGCGGCTTCGATCTGTTCGGCAAAGAAGGCGCGCAGCGCTTTGCGGCTCATCACCGCCGCGTCGATGATCTCGCCGGCCCGAAGCGGTGTCTTCGCCTTCAGCACAGTGACCTTGCCGCCGGCTTCGACCAGCTCGATGCGTGCGTTGGTTGCCGACGCGACGGTGGTCGAGATTTCCGAGCCGAAGTAATCGCCGCCCGACATGTACGCCACATGCGATTTCGAGTCCTTGCTCCACGCGCCCATCTTGTGCGGATTCTTGCGAGCATATTGCTTCACCGCGGCGGCTGCGCGGCGGTCGGAATTGCCCTCGCGCAAGACTGGGTTGACGACGCTGCCGAACACCTTGCCGTAGCGGGACTTGATCTCCTTCTCGGCTTCCGTCGTCGGATTGTCGGGGTAGTCCGGCACGTTGTAGCCCTTGCCTTGCAGTTCCTTAATCGCAGCCTTGAGCTGCGGGATCGAGGCCGAGATGTTGGGCAGCTTCATGATGTTGGCTTCTGGCCTCAAGGTGAGCTCGCCAAGTTCGGTGAGCTCGTCGTTGATCCGCTGCGCAGGAGCGAGCTTCTCGGGGAAAGTGGCGATGATGCGACCGGCCAGCGAGATGTCTTTCAGCGTCACGGACACTCCCGCCGCGCCCACGAAGGCTTTGACGATCGGCAGCAGGGAATAGGTCGCGAGCGCCGGGGCTTCGTCGACCTTTGTCCACATGATTTCGAGACCGGGCATGCTTGCACCTCTGAGCGCCGACCGGAAACTGAACATTGGGGGGCGCGGTGGAATGATTTCTCCCGCGGTCCTCAAATGAATTGTTCTCGGCGCGGACATCGCCAACCGGGAATTCGACTGACGGGAGTTCGGCGCGCGCCCTATAGCATCCGCGCTCCGTTGGTAAAAGCCTAGTCAGTAGGCACGAGAAAACCGCCTGCGGGAGCCGCCGGTGCTTCAGCCGGATCCGGTGCCGCCGCTTGACGCAAGCGGACGGCTTGGGCAGGGCTGCGCCTTCACGGCACTTGCCCGCCGAGGAGCATCGCATGCCAGGCGCCGGCACTGACAAGACCAAGAACTGGGTGGCGGACCCTGGCCCCATCGTCATCCTGGTCGAGCCGCAACTTGGCGAGAACATCGGCGCCGCGGCCCGCGCCATGGCTAATTTCGGCCTCTCCCAGCTCCGGCTCGTCAAACCAAGGCAAGCCTGGCCTAATGACAAGGCGCACGTGATGGCCGCCGGCGCCGACCGCATCCTCGACGACGCCGCGCTTTATGACGATTTGCCCTCCGCGATCGCCGATTGCACCTTTGTGCTGGCGACGACTGCGCGGTCCCATGATCAGGCCAAAGCGGTCGTAAGCGCCGCCGAGGCAGCGGCCGCGATGGCGCCGCGTATTGCCGTGGGCGAAACCATCGGCATCCTGTTCGGCCGCGAGCGCAATGGGCTCGAAAACGATGAGGTCGCGCTCGCCGACTCCATCGTCACCTTGCCGGTCAATCCGGCCTTCGCCTCTCTCAACCTGGCGCAGGCCGTGCTGATCGTTGCCTACGAGTGGTTCAAGTTGCAGTCAGGCGGGGCATTGCCGTTCGTCATGCCGCAGAAGTCGCCGCCGGCCGGCAAGCAGCAATTGCTCGCATTTTTCGCTGCCATCGAACGCGAGCTCGAAAAGGTCGAGTTCTTCCGGCCGGCCGATAAACGGGAAACCATGCAGATCAACTTGCGCAACATCTTCACGCGCATGGCACCGACCCAGCAGGACATTCAGACCTTGCACGGCGTGCTGATGTCGATCGCCGAAGGCCGTAAAGGACCGGCACGAGGCGGCGTACTCGATGGCGAGGAGGCGGAAATGTTGCGCACACTGCTTGCCGAGCACGGCGCCGGTGATGTGCCGAAGGAGCGCGGTCCGGTGCGCGGCCTGGCGCGGCTACTCCGCCGCAATCCGACGGAGGCCGAGCGCGCATTGTGGGATGCGCTGGTCAATGACCGCCGTTTCGCCGGCCGCGGCTTCAAGCGCCAGACGCCGGTCGGGCGGCACATCTGCGATTTCGTTTCGTTCCCGTTGCGGCTCGTCATCGATATCGTGGCGCCGGACGAATCTGCGGCCGCCGCCAAGTCGCGCGCTGAAAGGCGCGACTGGCTCGAAGCACACGATTATGCGGTGCTGGGAATATCCGCCGGCGAGATCGAGTCAGATATGGCGGCCGCGCTCGAGCGAATCGATCGGGCGATCGGATAAAGAGCTTTCGGCCGGGTGAATGTCAGGAATCGCACGATGCAATGGAAGAATTCTAACGCGCGTTACGGCGCGGTGCCGCAGGCGGTGCATTGGCTGACGGCTCTGTTCGTTGTTGCCGGCTTTCTGCTCGGCCAGTTCGGCGATGCTCTGCCGAAGGGACCGGCCCGCGACGTCGGGCTGCTCATCCACATGACGCTTGGACAATGCGTGGCGGCATTGGTTCTGTTCCGCCTGCTATGGCGCCTCGCCAATCCGCCGCCGCCGCCCGAGAGGACACCGCTGGGGCGGTTCCTGGAGATCGCCGCGAGGATCAGCCACTTCACATTGTACGCACTGTTATTCGTCGTTCCGATTCTGGGAATTATCGTCCAGCTCAAGCGCGGCAATGCGTTGCCGATTTTTGGTTTATGGAACGTGCAGTCGCCGTGGCCGGTCGACCGCGCTACGGCGCGAACCATTCTGGGCGTGCATGGTACGCTTGCCGACGCGCTTTTGATTCTCGCCGGCATTCACGCCGTGGCCGCGCTGATGCATCATTGGATTTGGCGCGACCGAACGCTGGCGCGCATGCTGCCCGGGGAGGCGTGATCGGCGGCGCTAGCTGTAGGCTCAGCCGATGCCGGAAATTCCGGTGCCGCCGCGTCGCGTTACTTTCCCGCCTTGATGTCGGCGACCGCCTTTGCCATCAACTCGTTCATGTGGCGGGCGATCTGGTGATCGGACTGGTCGACGCTTTTGGCGTCAAAGTCCCTGCGGATTTTACGCGCGACATCGTGCTCGCCCGTGTCTTCGAATTCGGCCATCACCAGGGAGAGCGCGTAACTGTCGGCTTCGGCACCGGAAAGGCCGAGCTTTTCCGCAGCCCACAGGCCGAGCAGCTTGTTGCGACGAGCCGTCGCCTTGAATTTCAGTTCTTCATCGTGTGCGAATTGCTTCTCGAAAGCATCTTCGCGCTTGTCGAACGTTGTCATGCCGGACCTCGCGGTTGCGCGGGACAGCGCAAATCAGCTGCCGCCTTGCATATCGGGGGTGCCCCGTCAAGGCAACTGAGTTCCGGTGCGAACATGGTCGTTGCGGTGGTCGGCCTGCGGGTCTATGTCGATTGTACTCCGCGCTACCTTGAGCTAGCGTTTGTGCCGCGGAGGGGCCGCAGCGTTGAGTCGTGCCGCCCGTTTCCGCCGCCGCGGATCTCGACACCGGAACTGGAGCCACGGCATTCCATGGATTTCACAAAGCCACGGTACACTCCCATGAGCCGCCGTCGCCGTATTTATGAAGGCAAGGCGAAGATCCTCTATGAGGGACCTGAGCCCGGAACCTTGATCCAGCACTTCAAGGACGACGCGACCGCCTTCAATGCCAAAAAGCATCAGGTGATCGAAGGTAAAGGCGTCCTAAACAACAGGATCTCCGAATACGTCTTCCAGCACTTGAACGATATCGGAGTTCCCACACACTTCATCCGCCGTCTCAACATGCGCGAGCAGCTTATTCGCGAGGTTGAGATCATTCCGCTTGAAGTCTGCGTCCGCAATGTCGCGGCCGGTTCGCTGTCGCAACGGCTCGGGATCGAGGAAGGCACGCAACTGCCGCGCTCGATCATCGAGTTCTATTACAAGAACGATCAGCTCAACGATCCGATGGTGTCCGAAGAGCATATCACGGCGTTCGGCTGGGCCACACCGCAGGAGATCGACGACATCATGTCGCTCGCGATCCGCGTCAACGACTTCCTGTCCGGCCTGTTCCTCGGTGTCGGCATCCGTCTGGTCGACTTCAAGATGGAAACCGGACGGTTGTGGGAAAACGATCTGATGCGGATCGTGGTCGCCGACGAGATGTCTCCGGATTCCTGCCGGCTCTGGGACATCAAGTCGAACGAGAAACTCGACAAGGACCGCTTCCGCCGCGATCTCGGCGGCTTGCTTGAAGCCTACACCGAGGTCGCCAAGCGGCTTGGCATCATGAGCGAGGGCGAGCGGCCGCAGGGCACCGGGCCGGTTCTGGTCAAGAGCTAGGCAAGCGGCACGCTTCACGGGTGGAGCATGCGTAACGACATCACCATCGGCCTCGTCGTTCCGTTCTCGGAAGACAAGGTGCCGTTCGAAGGGCCGCTGATGTATCCCGGCGTGCGCTTCATTCCGCGCGGCGTCGGCGTGCGCAATCTGACGCCGGAAGGCTACGAGCCGGCCTGGAACGGCATTCTGCCGGCGGCGGAATACCTGGCCGAGCAGGGCGTCGACGCCATCATGGTCATCGGCACATCGCTGACGTTCTATCGCGGTCCGCAAGAGCACAAACGCCTGCTCGAAGAATTGCGCAAACGCACCGGGTTGCCGGTGAGCACCATGAGCCAGGCTATCCTCGACGGCTTGCGCGAGGTCGGCGCCAAGCGCGTCGCCGTCGCCACCGCTTATTCGGACGTCGTCAACCGGCGCCTGAAGGAGCTTCTGGCCGACGACGGCTTCGACGTGCGTTCGCTGGAATGTTTCGACCTCCTCGAATTTGGCGGACCGAGCAAGATGAGCGAGGCCGACATCATCGCGCTGAGCAGCGGCGCGGTCGAGCAGGCAAAAGGCGCCGACGGCATCCTGATCTCCTGCGGCGGTTTGCGCACCCTCGGCGTGGCCGGACCGCTTGAGTCCAAGCACGGCCTGCCGGTGGTTTCGTCGGCGACCGCGGCGTTCTGGGCGGCGATGCGGCTTGTCGGCGAAAGCGGCCATGTCTCCGGCTACGGCCGGCTGTTCGAGCAGGCCAAAGCGCCGGTGCATTAGCCGCCCAAGGCTGGTTGCAGACGCGGCGATTCATCCATATTGAATGGCTTATGAAAGCCCGCGTCACCGTCACCTTGAAGTCGGGGATCCTCGATCCGCAGGGCAAAGCGATCGAAGGCGCCCTGAGATCGCTCGGCGTGACCGGCGTGGCCAGCGTACGCCAGGGCAAGGTTTTCGACATCGAGATCGAAGGCGCCGATCGCGCCGGCGCCGAGACGGCGCTCAAGGCCGCGGCCGAGAAGCTCCTCGCCAATATCGTGATCGAGAATTACCGGATCGAGGTGACGGGATGAAATCGGCCGTCGTCGTGTTTCCGGGCATCAATCGCGAACGCGACATGGCGCGCGCGCTCAAGCTCGTGTCGGGACGCGAGCCGGCGATGGTCTGGCACGGCGACCGCGGGCTGCCGGCGGGCACCGATCTCGTCGTCATTCCCGGGGGTTTCTCCTACGGCGATTATCTGCGCTGCGGCGCTATTGCCGCGCGCGCGCCGATCATGGATGCGGTCCGCGCTTTCGCGCAGAACGGCGGTCTTGTGCTCGCGGTGTGCAACGGCTTTCAGATCGCCTGCGAAGCGGGTCTGCTTCCCGGCGTGCTGATGCGCAACACCCAGCTTCGATTCATCTGCCGCGACGTCTATCTGCGCGTCGAGCGCTCCGACACCGGCTTTACCCGCGGCTACAATGCCGGCCAGGTCATCCGTGTGCCGGTCGCCCATGGCGAGGGCAATTACATCGCCGACGGCGAGACCATTGCGCGGCTCGAAGGCGAGGGCAGGGTGCTGTTCCGCTACGCGTCGCCGGACGGCATCATCGATCCGGACTGGAACCACAACGGCGCCATGAACGCCATTGCCGGCATCATCAATGCTCGCGGAAACGTGCTCGGCATGATGCCGCATCCGGAAAACCACGTCGAAGCGGCCATGGGATGTACCGACGGGCGCGGCCTGTTCGCGGGGCTGGTGGATCACTTCAAGCTCGCGGCGTGATTCAAGGCCGTCATGTCCGCGCTGGCTGCGGGCATTCACGCCTTTGGTCGCTTAAATTAAGACGTGGATGGCCGGGACAAGCCCGGTCATGGCGGATGAAATTGCCTTGCTGGCGGACTACATAGTGCCTGTGATTTCCAACGAGCCCGCCATCACACCCGAACTGATCGCCGAGCACGGTCTCAAGCCGGAAGAATACGCGCGCATCGAAAAGTTGATAGGCCGCGTGCCGACATTCACAGAGCTCGGCATCTTCTCGGCGATGTGGAACGAGCACTGCTCGTACAAATCCTCGAAAATCCATCTGCGTACGCTGCCGACCAAGGCGCCTTGGGTGATCCAGGGGCCGGGCGAGAATGCCGGCGTCATCGACATCGGCGACGGGCTTGCGGTCGTGTTCAAGATGGAGAGCCACAACCATCCGAGCTACATCGAGCCCTATCAGGGCGCGGCGACCGGCGTCGGCGGCATTCTGCGCGACGTCTTCACGATGGGCGCGCGCCCGATTGCCTGTCTCGACGCGCTGTCGTTCGGCGACCCGACAAATCCGAAGACGCGCGCGCTGGTTTCCGGTGTGGTCGCCGGCATCGGCGGTTACGGAAATTCGTTCGGTGTGCCGACGGTGGGCGGCGAGGTCAGGTTTCATCGCCGCTACGACGGCAATTGCCTGGTCAACGCCATGGCGGTCGGCCTGGCCGATGCCGACAAGATTTTCTATTCCGCCGCGTCCGGCATCGGCATGCCGATCGTCTATCTCGGCTCGAAGACCGGCCGCGACGGTATCCACGGCGCCAGCATGGCGTCAGCCGAGTTCGGCGCCGACGCCGAAGAGAAACGGCCGACGGTGCAGGTCGGCGATCCGTTTTCGGAAAAGCTTTTGCTCGAAGCTTGTCTTGAAATCATGGCCAAAGGCTGTGTTATCGCCATCCAGGACATGGGGGCGGCGGGCCTGACCTGTTCTGCGGTCGAGATGGGGGCGAAGGGCGATCTCGGCGTCACGCTCGATCTCGACAAAGTACCGTGCCGCGAAACCGGCATGAGCGCCTACGAGATGATGCTCTCGGAAAGCCAGGAGCGCATGCTCATGGTGCTCAAACCCGAGAAGGAGCGGGAAGCCGAGACGATCTTCCGCAAATGGGGTCTCGACTTCGCCGTGGTCGGCGAAACGACGCCGACCAAACGCTTCATCGTCCGGCACGGCGGCGCGGTCATGGCCGATTTGCCGATCAAGGAACTCGGCGACGAGGCGCCGCTCTACGACCGGCCGTTTACCGAAACGCCGAAGCGGCCGATCATCGATGCGGCTGCCGTTACGCCGCCGCTGCCGATCGCCGCCGCGCTCGAAAAACTGGTCGGCTTGCCCGACCTTTGCTCGCGGCGCTGGGTCTGGGAACAATATGACCATGTCATCATCGGCAATACCGTGCAGCGGCCCGGCGGCGACGCGGCGGTCGTACGCATCAACGACGGCCCGAAAGCGCTGGCACTCACCGCCGACGTGACGCCGCGCTATTGCGAAGCCGATCCGGCGGAAGGCGGCAAGCAGGCGGTGGCCGAGGCATGGCGCAATCTCACCGCGGTCGGTGCGCGCCCGCTTGCGCTCACCGACAATCTCAATTTCGGCAATCCCGAACGGCGCGAGATCATGGGGCAACTGGTCGGCTGCATCCGCGGCATCGGCGAGGCCGCGCGTGCGCTCGATTTCCCGATCGTGTCCGGGAATGTGTCGCTCTACAATGAGACCAACGGCAATGCGATCCTGCCGACGCCGACTATTGGCGGCGTCGGCCTCATCGACGATTTCACCGCGTCGATGACGCTTGCGTTCAAGGCAGCCGGTGAGGCGATCCTCCTCGTCGGCGAAACGCGCGGCTGGCTCGGTCAGTCGCTCTATCTGCGCGACATCTGCGGCCGCGAGGAGGGCGCCCCGCCGCCGGTCGACCTCGCCGCGGAAAAACGCAATGGCGATTTTGTTCGCAGCCTGATCCGCGACGGCCTGGCGACGGCCGTGCACGACGTCTCGGACGGCGGTGCGTTGGTCGCACTTGCTGAAATGGCGATTGCATCCGGGGTGGGCGCGGTGCTCGAAGCGCCGCCAAATCTTCCCGGTCACGCCTTCTGGTTCGGCGAAGATCAGGCACGCTACGTTGTCACGACGCACAATACTGATGCCGTCGTGCATAGGGCCCGCGCCGCCGCCGTCCCGGTGCAGCGGCTCGGCGCGACCGGCGGCCGTGCGTTGGCCATCGATGGCGAGCGGCCGTTGCCGGTCGGCGAGCTCAAACGGCTCTTCGAAGCCTGGTTGCCACGCTACGTCGCCGGCGCGGCCTGACTATTGTGGTTGTGGCCGCCCGGAAGAAGAGATTGCACTAACCGCCGTACGGCATTGCGCTGACAGAGCCGATTGGTGTTCTGCCAGACAGCGGATCACGCGACCGCCGCCCAACTGCACACCTTGGCACTGCGCAGCAATATCGGCACGGCACGTTTGCAAGATTCCCAAGGCGTCACGCGGCCGGGCACTCGCGGCGCCACTGGCTGGGCCTCCTCCGGATGCATCGCCTGGACCGTTGGCATCCGGCGCTCCCTCCGGTGGCCCACCTTCCGGCGGTCCGCCCTCCGACGATGCTCCCCCGGGCGGCGGTCCGTTGCCGCCAACGGCCGCCATGGCGGTTCGGCAGGCCGCCGACAGGTTTGCTGAGTTCTTCATCAAGCACTGCACGGCGGCTCCTTCGCCCCCGGAACGTGAAGAGGCGCAATACGTCTCGAAGTCCGACCGGCATGCAGCCTTGGCTGCGGCCTGCTGAGAGCTGGGTGCTCCCCCTGGAGCGCCCGAGGGGGGAGCACCGGGCCCCGGAGCGCGCCCGGCCTCAACCGGCCTTTTCGGCGGAACGGGCGCCGCAGGTCTGGACGCGGGTGTCGGCAGCGATTGTACGAGGCTCTGGCAAGCCGCGGAAAGATCCGCAACGTTTGCCTTCAGGCACAGCAAAAGTTCGGGATTGCTTGGCGCAATCCATGAACAGTGTGCCGTGATATCGCTAAGCGTGCAGGTTTGTCTGACGGCGGCAAGTTCGGAAGTCGGGGATTGTGCGGCGACAGGCTTCGAATTTGCCTCCTGTACTGCCGCCGGTTGCGCGGCGACCGGTGCTGGCCCGGCTGGCGGCGCGGAGGCCGCGGCTGGCGCCGGCGGACCGAGTGCGTTCACAGCGGCCTGGCATGCATCGCCGAGCTTCGTCGAATTACGCTTGAGGCAGTCGAGTGCGTCCTTGCCGCCTGGCGTTACGCCCGGGCAATTCGCGATAAAGTCGGACCTGCAAGATTGCCGGACCGCGTCAAGCTGGGCCTGCAAGGGCTGCTGCGCCCGGGCTTCGGCCGCGCCGAGCGCAAGCGCAGCGATCAAGCCTGCCCAAGCCCTGAACTTCGCTCGAGTAACGTCCATGATCTGCTCCCACCTGCATGTTTCTGCCAGAATGCAGTGACAAACCGGTCACGTCCACATGATCGTCAAATCGCGGGCTTTCCCGCAGCGGAGTGACCTGTTAAGTCCCTTCAAGTACAGCAAAGAACCTGGAACGCGCCATGGCTATGGCAGCGACCGACATTGAAAGATTGATTCGCGCACGCCTGCCGGATGCCGAGGTAACGATCCGCGATCTGGCCGGTGACGGCGATCACTATGCCGCCACCGTCATCTCCGAATCGTTCCGTGGCAAATCCAGGGTGCAGCAGCATCAGATCGTTTATGAGGCACTCAAGGGCGAAATGGGCGGCAAGCTTCATGCCCTTGCCTTGCAGACCGGCACTCCCGAGCGCTGATGGCGGTCGGCGCCAAAGCGCCGTTCATTCCCCAATGGTTTTCGTCAGGGGCAAGCCATTCTCGGCTTCGGCAGGCGGACGGCGTACTGTTTCTTTCCAACTTTCGTCATTTCAGGCATGAAATCCCGGGATGGGCTTCGGGTCCGAATTGCGGTACATATATTGCTACGTAGCGAGGGCGAGATTCGACGCGGGAGGGGCTAGCCCGCGGTGTCAGGAAGGATAACCGCAATGTCCATCGAGCAATTCATCGATAACGAGGTAAAGGCCAACGATGTTGTCCTGTTCATGAAGGGCACGCCGCAGTTTCCGATGTGCGGCTTTTCCGGCCAGATCGTACAGATCCTCGATTACCTCGGCGTGCCGTACAAAGGCCTGAACGTGCTGGAAAACGACGACCTGCGCGGCGGCATCAAGAACTACTCCAACTGGCCGACAATTCCGCAGCTCTATGTCAAAGGCGAATTCGTCGGCGGCTGCGATATCGTGCGCGAAATGTTTCAGGCCGGCGAATTGCAAGCGATGTTCAAGGGCAGGGGCATCGCAGTGAAGGAAAGCGCGCAGGTTTAGCCGCACCGCGGCGCTTATTCCGCGGCTCGCTAGCGCATCCGGTTGGCGAGCAGGATCACCAGCGCCAGCACGATAGCCAGTCCGACCAGGCTTTGCGCCGGGACCGCTGCGGCGAACTTGATGACGTTGTCGGCCACACCCGAAACAAAGACGCCCGAGGACTCCGGTCCAAGGATCAGGTAGATCAGGACGACGGAAAGAACCGTCAAAAACCCGATTTCGACGAACGCCCACAGATATTGTTTGGTTTTTTGCAGATACTCTAGCATCGCCGACGCTTTCAAAGCGTTGGGTGGGAGGAACTTGCCCGCCACCCAACGTTGTCTCTCGGTCGCGTCTAGAGAGTGTGCGAACCGCGACGCGGCTCAGGCGATCCTGCGCGTCGAAAACAGCCAAAGGATCACGCCAAGCGTGATCAGCCCGACCAGTCCGGCATCGCCCAGTCCTTTGACGAGCGCCATGATGTTGGCGGTGACATTGCCGAAGAACGGCAGATTTGCCCCAACCAGCAACGCGGCGACAATCGCCAGCGCCAATAGCATTAGTCCGATCTCCGTCAGCGAGCCGATCCAGCCCTTGATCCTTGCCAACGCATCCATGTGCGCTCTCCCCGGTTTGATTGTTTGAGAAGCCCCAACCCGAACGCAACGCTCGCGCATTTGCCGTCTGCGATAATTTGCGTCGTCTGCGACAATTTGCGGCAGCAAAGTACCAGAATTAGGCTGATTCGGCAAAACACCGACTTACAAGCAGACCGCCGCAACGGCAATCCGCCACTTTTATGAGCAATTTGTTAGAGCTTACCGCGCTGCCGCGAAAAACCCGACTGGGGATAAGTCCGGCAGGGGCCTCCGGCGTAGCGCCAATTTTTTGCTGTCAACGCCAGCTACGCGCAGATTTCGGAGGCATCGCATGCCGCTATGCCATCAAGCGACGCGATCGAACTGCGGCGCTTGCGTTGTGCCTGCGAGCGCCAGCGCAATGCGGCGAAGATCTTTCGCAGTTGCCACGATCGATCGTGACTACCGCGAGTAATACTCGACCACGAGGTGCGGCTCCATCTGCACCGGATACGGCACATCGGTGAGTCCCGGAATCCGGCTCAGCTTCGCCGTCATCTTGGTGTGATCAACATCGACGTAATCCGGCACGTCGCGCTCGGCGAGCTGCGTCGCCTCAAGCACCAGCGCGAGCTGCCGCGATTTCTCTTTGACCTCGACCTCGTCACCGACCTTGACGCGGAAGCTCGACACAGTGACGCGGCGGCCGTTCACCAGGACGTGGCCATGGCTGATGAATTGGCGCGCGGCAAACACCGTCGGAACGAATTTCGCGCGATAGATCACGGTGTCCAGCCGGCGCTCCAGAAGCGCGATCATGTTGGCTCCGGTATCGCCTTTCAGCCGCCGCGCCTCGTCATAGAGGCCGTGGAAGTGCCGCTCCGACATGTTGGCGTAGTAGCCTTTGAGCTTTTGCTTGGCGCGTAATTGCACGCCGTAGTCGGAGAGCTTGCCCTTGCGGCGCTGGCCGTGCTGGCCAGGACCGTATTCGCGTTTGTTGATCGGTGACTTCGGCCGGCCCCAGATATTCTGGCCCATGCGGCGGTCGATCTTGTACTTCGCCTGATGGCGCTTGGTCATTCGCGTCCTCGCTGTCTCGTTTGTTTCGGCATGACCTGGTCCGAAAACCGGAAGACCACTTTTCGGGATCATGCCGTGGCTGAGGATCGCGCCCTCCTACTGTCTGCCCCTCAAAAAGGGCAAACCGACAGGTTTCAAGGCCGAAGCGCCGGCCAAAACCGCGGGTCGCGAAACACCGCGCGGGCCCTTGAGGCCCGCGAAGTGCGCGGTATCTAGGGGGAAAGCCCTGGACTGTCAAACCGGGGCGGGGTCCGGCGCTAGCGCCTAGCGCTTGCCTGGACTGGCTCGTTTGCACCGATGCCGAAGCGAGCCAATACTGCCTCTGGCGGCCGCCCGGACGTGAAAATAGCGCGCGCGTAGCCGGGCTGCGATTTCAAGCTTGGCGGACCGAGCAGATCGCCGACGCGCCGCGCGATGGCGGGCGCCGGGTCGATAAAATTCACCGGCCAGGGTGCGACTTGGCGCAGGCGCTCGAGCAGCAGGGGGTAATGGGTGCAGGCGAGCACGACGGTGTCGGTGCGCTGGCCGTCATCGACGAAACACGCCTCGATTTCGGCCCGCAACGCAGGGTCGGCGACCGGCGTACCGGCAAGCTCCATTTCGGCGTAGCCGGCAAGCTCTTTCGACCCGACCAGCGTGACTTGGCATCCCTGCGCATAGTCACGAATGAGCGCGCGGGTATATTCGCGGGCCACCGTCGCCTGCGTGCCGAGCACGGAGACACGGCGGGTGACCGACGCCGAGCAGGCCGGTTTGATCGCCGGCACCGTACCAACAATCGGCAGCGAAAGACTCTTGCGCAGGTCGGGCAGGACGATGGTCGAGGCAGTATTGCATGCCAATACGACGAGATCGGGCCGATGCTTGGCGATCAGGTCACTTATCAGCGTGACGACGCGGGCGACCAACGCCGGCTCCTTGAGCGCGTTGTACGGAAAGCCGGCGTCGTCGGCGACGTAGAGAATATCCGCGTGCGGCCGCGCCGCGCGGACTTCACGGTGAACTGTGAGCCCGCCAAGGCCTGAATCGAAGATCAGGATGGATTCGCGCTCCGCCATGACGCGACACATGCCATGACGCGCCGCAGGCGTGCAATCGCCACCCTGGCCGCGAAAACCGCAGCCGCCGATCAGGCGACGTCGAGGGCGTTGACGAGCCGCGGCCGTTCGACCGGCGCCGCCTGCTGTTGCTCCGCGGCCTTTGGCCTCATCGGCAACGGTGACACCAGACCGGTCATGACGGTCAAGGTCAGGACCAAAATAACCGCAAGATTGCCGTCATGGATATTGGCGAAGGCGACCGCGCCCATGAGATAGGCCCAGAACGGAAAAGCGATCGTCGAAACGACTGCATTGAGCAGCCAGGCATCGCCGTCCTTGCGCACATACCAGCAAAACAGCGGCGTCAGGATGACGCCGACGAGGAGCGCGCCGGTGGCGATCACCGTGATAGGCAGGCCGGCCATGGCGGCGTTCGGTCCGCCGGACTTCATGGCTTGATCGAGGATCGCGTTGATGACCAGCGAAAAGCCAAGCACCTCGCCGGGAATGTATTTGACCATGCGCTCAAGATAATTGTCGCCAGGGTCTGCACCTGAAACCTGCATTGCCGCTATTCCCGACTGAAGGACGCTGTCGAGACCGGCGATCTGCTGATCGAGGTCCGGTACTACCGGTCTGCGCACCAATCGGCTCATGATTCGCTCCGTGAACGATCAAGGACAGATAAGCCGGGGCGGGTGAGTCGGGCAAACAAACAATATGTTCGGCCGGCGACAAAATTGCTTTCCGCCGGCGCAAAAAGTCGCGCGAATCAAAAGTTAACGCGGAGCGCGGCTGCGCCCTCAGGCGCGGCCGAACACCCGGCGGAAGATGATGTCGACATGGGCGAAGTGAAAATCCATATCGAAATTTTTTGTCAGTTCTTTTTCGCTCAAATGCTTACGCACGTCCTTGTCGGCCTCGAGCAGCTTGAGGAAGTCGCCTTTGCCTTCCCAAACCTTCATGGCGTTGCGCTGCACCAGGCGATAGGCCTCCTCGCGCGCGACGCCTTTTTGCGTGAGCGCCAGCAGCACGCGCTGCGAATGCACCAGGCCGCCGAGACGCTCGAGATTCTTCTTCATGTTGGCGGGATAAACGACGAGCTTGTCGATTATGCCGGCAAGGCGGCCGAGCGCGAAGTCGAGCGTCACCGTCGCATCCGGCCCGATCATGCGTTCGACCGAGGAGTGCGAAATGTCGCGCTCGTGCCATAGCGTGACGTTTTCGAGCGCCGGCGTGACGTAGGAGCGCACCATGCGGGCGAGGCCGACGAGATTCTCCGACAGCACCGGATTGCGCTTGTGTGGCATCGAGGAGGACCCTTTCTGTCCCTCGGAAAAAAATTCCTCCGCCTCCAGCACCTCGGTGCGCTGCAAGTGGCGGATTTCCGTCGCCAGCCGCTCGACAGAGGCGGCGACCACGCCGAGCGTGGCGAAATACATGGCGTGGCGGTCGCGCGGAATGATCTGCGTCGAGATCGGCTCGACAGCGAGCCCCATTTTTTTCGCGACGTGGGCTTCCACGCGCGGATCGACCTGCGCGAAGGTGCCGACGGAGCCCGATATCGCGCAGGTCGCGACCTCGGCGCGGGCGGCTTTCAGCCGCGCCTTGTTGCGGTCGAACTCGGCATAGGCCAGGGCAAGTTTGAGCCCGAACGTCGACGGCTCGGCATGAATACCGTGCGAGCGGCCGATGGTCGGGGTGAGCTTGTACTGTCGCGCGCGGCGTTCCAGCGCGTTGAGGAGCGCATCGACGCCGGCGATGAGCAGATCGGCAGCGCGCACGAGCTGAACATTGAGGCAGGTGTCGAGCACGTCCGAGCTGGTCATGCCCTGATGCACGAACCGCGCCTCGGGCCCGACGATCTCGGCCAGATGGGTCAGAAAGGCGATGACATCGTGCTTGGTCACGCGCTCGATCTCGTCGATGCGTGCGATGTCGAACTGCGCCGCCTTGCCCTTGGCCCAGATCGTTTTCGCCGCCGCCTTCGGAATCATGCCGAGCTCGGCCATGGCGTCCGCAGCGTGGGCCTCGATCTCGAACCAGATGCGAAAGCGCGTCTCCGGCGACCAGATCGCCGCCATCTGCGGGCGGGAATAGCGCGGTATCATCGATAACCCCGGTAGCCTAGGCGGCGAAGCGCCTGCGGTCGTGCGGCTGTTCGTAATCAACCGGCGTTCCCTTCGGGATGATACCGGTCGGATTGACGCGCGTGATCGAATAATAATTGATCACGTAGTAGCGCGCTTTCACGGTCTCGGCGATTCCCGGCACGTGATAGAGCTCGCGCATATAGTTCAGGAGATTGGGATAGTCCGCGATCCGGTTGCGGTTGCATTTGAACAGCGAAAAATACGCCACATCGAAGCGGACCAGGGTCGGAAACAGCCGCCAGTCGGCTTCGGTGATCTGGTTTCCGACCAGATAACGCTGGCGGCCGAGCCGGGCTTCAAGTTCGTCGAGAGTTGCGAACAGCGCATCGTAGGCGACTTCGTAGGCCGCCTGCGAGCGCGCGAAGCCGCAGCGATAGACGCCGTTGTTCACCGCCGCATAGACCCGTTCGTTGATACGATCGATCTCGGTGCGCAACGGTGCCGGATAAAAATCCGTCGGGTCGGCGCCGACCGAACCGAACTCGCTGTTGAGCATGCGGATGATCTCGGAGGATTCGTTGTTGACGATTCGCTTGGTCTTTTTGTCCCACAGTGTCGGCACCGTGATCTTGCCGGTGTAGCGCGGGTTCGTGGCGCTATAGGCCTCGTGCAGATAGTGAAAGCCGTTGACACGGTCCGGCGTGCAATCGGGGAAGGCGGGATTGTCCTCGAACGTCCAGCCCTGCTGCTTGAGCCCCGGAATGGCATAGGCGACGGTGATCGCGTCATCGAGCTTTTTAAGCGAGCGATAGATCAGCGTGCGGTGCGCCCAGGGGCAGCCGTGGGCGACATAGAGATGGTATCGGCCGGCCTCGGCCTTGAACCCTGACGATCCGTCGGCGGTGATGCGATCGCGAAATCCGCTGTCCGCGCGCAGGAACTCGCCGGTCTTGCCGGCTTCCTGAGGCAGTTCCTCGTCGCGCCAGCGGCCTTCATACAGAATACCCATTAGGCAGCTTCTCCCCGTGCAAGAGCGGCCGCGTTGCGGATCGCGGCGATGTTGGCGCGATAGGACTCCGGCGTGCGGTCCTTGAACACCGCGGAGCCGGCGACGAAAGCGTTGGCGCCGGCGCGCGCCACTTCGGGCGCCACTTGCGGCGTGATGCCGCCATCGATCTCGATGTCGATCGGACGCCCGCCCGCCATGGCGCGCAGATTGCGCACCTTATCGACGGCTTCCGGAATGAATTTCTGTCCGCCGAAGCCGGGATTGACCGACATGACCAGGATCAGATCGACCAGGTCGATGACACGTTCGACGCTCGATTCCGGCGTGCCGGGATTCATGGCGACGCCGACCTTCTTGCCGAGCGCGCGGATCGCTTGCAGCGACCGGTGGATGTGCGGACCCGCTTCGACATGCACGGTAATGATATCGGAGCCCGCTTTGGCGAAAGCTTCGAGATAAGGATCGCAGGGCGCGATCATCAGATGCACGTCAAGCGGCTTCTTGGTGTACGGCCGGATCGCTTTGACGATATCCGGCCCGATCGAAATATTCGGCACGAAGTGCCCGTCCATGACGTCGACGTGGATCCAGTCGGCGCCCGCGGCATCGACTGCGCGCACCTCCTCGCCGAGCTTCGCGAAATCGGAAGCAAGGATCGACGGGGAAATGATCAGCGGGCGGGACACTGGATTCTCCGGTGTGAACATGCGCGTAACACGCCCTTTGGGAGCGGGCAACGCGCGCCACAGCGGCTCGGCAAGTCTTGCCGCTTGCCGCGAAGCAGCGGCAGATTCTCTCCGACGCCAAATCGCGTCGCCGGGAAAAGACCTTTGTTCCACAGTGTCTTAGATGGCGGCCCCGGTCTTGCACTGCAAGCGATCGGCACCGTGTATTTGGCGTTCGTGTCTGATGCTTTCAGGAGGGCTCCATGTCACTGTCAATTACCGGATCGAATACCAGCAATCCCGCTGCCTTTTTGCCGTCCCTGCTGTCGCAGGATTCCTCGGCGTCCGGCGCCGTACCTTGCAGTTCGCTTTCGGAGCTCCTGGCGTCGCTCGGCCAGGCTGGCGGCACATCGTCGAGCAATGCGTCGTCGTCGACAGGGACTTCACTCTCGTCGACCCAATTGGGCTCGCAGACGCTGCAAACCTTGCTTGATTTGCAAGCCAATGGCTCCGCGTCGCAGTCCCTGATCCCGCAAATCGACGATACCGGCGGCGATTCGGCAAATTCCACCGATCCGATTTCGGCACAGCAGACTCAGCCGGGTACCGAAGGCCAGCGCGCCCATCGTCATCGCCATCACGCAAGCGGCACGAGCACATCCGATATGTTTGCATCGGCGGAAAGTGCCACCAGCGAAACCACCGCCAATGCCGATGGCTCATCGACGACCACTGTCACGTGTGCGGACGGTTCGTCGATGACACTGACCACGGCGGCGCTGACCGACAGTGCGAGTTCGACGGCAAACTCGAGGTCCTAGCGCGGCAGCGCAGAGCAGCGTCACAGTTCAAGCATCGTACATCCGCACTGGACTTGATCTCGTATCGGCGCGATACCGCCGCCATTGCGGCCGGATCGTAACCGGCCGCGCCGGAGGGCGGCGTGGCGCGTGTCGATACCATCGTTCTCGGAGCCGGTATCGTCGGCACTTGCATCGCGGTGCATCTCGCCAAGCGCGGCATTGCGGTGGCGCTGGTCGACCGCGGCGGGCCCGGGGAAGGCACCTCCTACGGCAATACCGGAATCATCGAAGGCAACACCGTCTTTCCGGCGGCCTTCCCGTCGAGCTGGCGGGCGCTGCTGCGCGTTGCGCTCAAGCGCGCGCCTGAAGCGAATTATCACTTGTCGTTCCTGCCGATAGTCGCGCCGTGGCTCCTGGCCTTTCGCGCCGCGTCGCGGCCGGAGCGGCTGGTCGCAACCGCGCACGCGATGCGGCCGTTATTTGCACGCGCCGTCAGCGAACATGAGGCGCTTGCTGCCGAAGCCGGCGGCGCGAATTATCTGCGTCATAACGGCTGGCTGAAGCTCTATCGTTCGGACCAATCGTTCGCCGGCACGCGCCGCGAGCTCGATCTCGCGGCAAGCTTCGGCATCGCCAATGTGCCGCTCGATCGCGACGGCGCGCTTGCGCTCGAGCCGTCGCTTGCGCCGGTGTTCCGCCACGCCGTGCATTGGACCGGCGCGGTAAGCGTGACCAATCCGCTGGCGTTGACGCGTGCCTACGCCGCGCGCTTTGCCGCGCTCGGCGGATTGTCGTTTAGCGGCGATGCGCGATCGCTGCATCGCATCGCGCCAAACTGGCGCGTCGACACCGCCTCCGGTCCGCTCGATGCCAGTAACGTCGTGGTGGCCCTCGGGCCGTGGGCCCCGGACCTGCTCACGCCGCTCGGCATCAAGCTGCCGCTGGCGGTCAAGCGCGGCTATCACCGGCACTATCGCCCGCAGGGCAATGCGGGGTTGAACCGGCCCATTCTCGATGCCGATAACGGCTATTGCCTGGCGCCGATGGAGCAGGGTATCCGGCTCACCACCGGCGCCGAATTCGCCCCACGCGACGCGCTGCCGACGCCGGTACAGTTCGACCGCTTGATGCCGCGTGCGCGCGAATTGTTCGCGCTGGGCGAACCCGTCGAGTCGACGCCGTGGCTCGGCGCGCGTCCGTGCTTTGCCGATTCCCGCCCGGTGATCGGGCGCGCCCCGGGTCAGCCTGGCCTCTGGCTCGCCTACGGCCATGGCCATTGGGGATTATCGCTCGGCGCCGCGACCGGCCGGCTCATTGCCGAAATGATGACCGGTGCTACGCTGTTTTGCGATCCGCTGCCTTATGCGGCGGAGCGGTTCATGCAGTAGCCGTCATTGCGACCGAAGCGTCTGGATTGCTTCGTCGCTTTGCTTCTTACAGTGACCAATTATTCGCTGATCGTCTTTACGACGCTCGTCTGCGGGCGGGTGTTGTTCGCATTCGAGAACTTGTCCTGCGCCCGCACCATGTCGTCATATTTCGCGATCGTAGTCACCGGATCCTTCGGCACCATGTGCACGAGCTTGTACCCGCCCGCCTTGAGCTGGCGCAGGATCTCCGGCATCGCTTCCGCCGTTCCATGCTGGAAGTCGTGCATCAGCAGGATGCCTTTGCCGTTCTTGGCGAGCTTGGTCATGACCGATTTGACGACGTCTTCCGGCTTGTGGATTTTGAAGTCGAAGGTGTCGATGTCGGTCGAGAAGGTCGCGATGTTGCGCGTGCCGAGATAGGCCATCACCGGGGCCGGCATTTGCAGGTCGGGGAAGCGGAAGAACGGCGCGATCGGGCCGTTCACCGCCATGTGCACGGCGCTGATGCCCATTTCGACTTCCTGCTTGGCCTGTTCGATGTCGCCGGCATACGGATTTTTCGCCAGGTCCTTGTGCGACCAGGTGTGGCTGCCAACCGTCATCCCGGCTTCGGCCAGTGATTTCGAGAGTTCGGGAGCCCACGTCGCGTGCTCGCCGATCTCGAAGAAAGTCGCCTTGGCGCAATTGTCCTGGAGTGCCTTCAGCACCATCGGCGTGTTGCCGGGCCACGGGCCGTCGTCGAAGGTCAGCACGACTTCGTGGTCGCGCAGGAAATCGTATTGCTTGAAGTGCTCGGTGCCGAACGCGGGACCGCCCGTGGTGTCGATTTCGACAATGCGCGATATGCCGAGCGCGTTGGGCTTGTCACATGCGGTGATCGCATGCGCCGGCGCTGCGGTGGCCTGAGCCGCGCCGGATGCAGGCGCCGGAGCGGAGGCGCTGGCCGGCTTCACCGATGCGGCAGGGCCCGCGGGCGCGGCGTTTTGCTGGAAGCGATCCGGGGTGACCGGGCCGGAGGGCGGATTATTCTGTGCCAGACGGGTAGGTGTCGCGGGCTCGGCGGGCGTCGCCTGCGGTGCATCGGAGATCGTTGCTTGAGCGATCTGGCTGACGGGGCTCGTTACAGCAACCGTGCGCGGAGCCGGCTGAGAGGGCTGAGGCGCTGCGGCCGGTTTCAGGAACGAAGCCAGAATTGACGATGCCGGCGCTTTCTCGTGCTGGGCGGCCACAACTCCGAAAGCCGCGAGACCCAGCGTCAACAACGCCGCGACCACAACGACGACCATGCGCATCGCAACCCTCCGCAACACATTCAACCCCGCCGAAGCGGAGTGAAAGCGTAAACCGATGGGGAGTCAACGAAAACGAGCGCCATTCGGTTCAAGACGCGGATTGACGTTGCTGTCCAAGGACTAGCAACGGTTCGCTGGTGCTTCGCTTCAACTAACGGCTGAATCGCTCCCGCCAACTCCTGATAGCGCCGGCGAACGGCAGTGCGACTGCTTCAAAAACGCCACGCGCAACGGCGCGCGCCACCACATTCGCGGCAACGGTTCCAAGAGCGGTCAGACCCAATTGCGGGTCGGCAAGCGGGCGGCGGCCGGTTGACGCAGAAAACACTACGTCGCCGTCGAGCGGCGTATGTACCGGATATATCGCGCGCGACAGACCCGATTGCGCCATTACGGCGAGCCGCTTGGCGTGCGCTTTGGTCAGGATTGCGTCCGTCGCCAGAATCACCAGTGTGGTGCTCTCGCTGGGGCTGTCTTTGGTGTGCACATCGAGCGCGTTCGGCGGAAATTGCGGTGGCAGGCCACGACCGCCGAATTCGCCGTCGCGTTCGAACGGTGCAGCCCAAAACCAGGGGCCGCTGCCAACGATGACGCTGCCGACGGCGTTGACGACCGCAAGCGCGCCGACAGTGTGGCCGTCGTTCGTCTGCGCGGAAGCGGAGCCGACACCGCCTTTGCAATTGACCGTGGTTGCGCCGGTTCCAGCGCCGACGCTGCCGAGCGCGAAGTCGGCCGTGGCGCTGGCCGCTGCCGCATAGCCAAGTTCGCGGTAGGGTGGGAAACGGCCCCATTCCTTGTCGCCGCCGCTGAGCAGGTCAAACAGGATCGCGGCTGGCACGATCGGCACCCGAGCGCTGCGTACGGCAAAGCCGCGGCCTTGCTCCTTCAGCCACGCCTGCACGCCGGACGCGGCATCGAGACCGAACGCGGACCCGCCCGACAATGTGATGGCGTCGATGCCCTCGACCGTCTGGGCCGGATCGAGCAGCGCCGTTTCGCGGGTGCCGGGGCCGCCGCCGCGGACGTCGATGGAGGCGACCGAAGGCTCGTCGAATATGACGACGGTCGAGCCGGAGCCGAGGCGGAGATCGGTACCATGGCCGACTTTGAGCCCCGGCACATCGGTGATCAGGTTGCGCATCGGTTCATTCTACAGCGCCGGCCGGGCAGGGCGAATGCCTTGCAATCCCCACCGGGCCCGGTACATGCCTGCGGCATGAATGTCTCAATCGCAGCGGCGCTGATCGCGGGGATGCTGAGCTTTCTGTCGCCCTGCGTGCTGCCGCTGGTGCCGCCGTACCTGGTCTATCTCACCGGCACCTCGCTGGAACGGATTGCCGATGCCGAGACCGTGCCGCGCGTGAAGCGTGAGACGCTTGTTGCGGCGCTGCTCTTTGTGCTCGGCTTCTCCACGGTGTTCGTCGCGCTCGGAGCGAGCGCGAGTGCCATCGGCGCTCTGGTGCGCGCCTATTCGGCTGACCTCGCGATCCTCGCCGGTATCGCCATCATCATCATGGGTTTGCATTTCCTCGGCGTGACACCGATCGCCTGGCTGATGCGCGAGAAGCGGTTCGAGGTTGCCAAGCCTGTAAGCCTTTGGGGGGCCTATCTGATGGGGCTCGCCTTCGCGCTCGGCTGGACGCCCTGCATCGGCCCGATCCTGGCCGCGATCCTGGCCGTCGCGGCATCGGAAGCGACCGTAGCGAAGGGCGCCGGAATGCTCGCTGTCTATTCGCTCGGGCTCGGCGTGCCGTTCATCGGGGCGGCCCTGGCCGTCGAACCATTCGCCGCCTTCCTTGCCCGCTTCCGCTCCTATCTCGGCCTTGTCGAGAAGGCGATGGGCGGATTGCTGGTGCTCACCGGTATTGCGTTTCTCACCGGCGCGGTCAGCGAGGTCAGCTACTGGCTGCTGGACACCTTCCCGATGCTTGGCAAGATCGGGTGAATAAGCGGCCTACATCGTGCAGCCGGAATCCGGGCACTGGACGTATGTGAGCTTGCCGCTGGAGTCCTTCTTCCAGATGTACATCACGTAATCGAGCTTGGTGATGTCGCCCTTGGCGTCATAGGAAATATCGCCGAGCACGGTATGGAATTTCATTCCTGAATGCATCTTGTCGGCGACTTTCTTCGGGTCCGCCGAATTCGCCGCAGCCGCCGCCTGCGCGATGATCTGGACGCCGGCATAGCTATAGAGTGTGTAGGCTTCCGGCTCGAATTTCTTGGCGCGGAATTCCTCCACCACGGCCTTTGCTTCCGGCCGGTTGCGCGGATCGGGACCGTAGGTCATCAGCGCGCCTTCGACGCCCGGACCGCCGACCGTGGCGAACTCGTCCGATGTGATGCCGTCGCCGCCCATCAGCGGCGCCTTGACGCCCTGATCGCGCATTTGCCGCACGATGAGACCGCCTTCGGTATAAAGCCCGCCGAAGTAAACCAGATCGGCGCCTGACTGTTTGATCTTGGAGATCAACGCCGAATAGTCCTTTTCGCCGGTATTGATGCCTTCATACAGCACCGCGTCCATGCCGCCACCCTTTATCGTCTTCAAGGTCTCGTCGGCGAGACCTTTGCCGTAGGTAGTCTTGTCGTTGACGAAGGCGATTTTCTTGCCTTTGAAGTGCGCGAGGATGTAGGTGCCGGCGACCTTGCCCTGCTGGTCGTCACGGCCGCAGGTGCGGAAGATGTTCCACATGCCGCGCTCGGTGACGGTCGGGTTGGTCGAAGCCGGCGTGATCTCGAGAATGCCGTTTTCCTGATAGACCTCGGACGCCGGGATGGTGACGCCGGAATTGTAGTGGCCGATGACGAATTTGACGCCGTCGCCGGCGAACTTGTTGGCCACCGAGACGCCCTGCTTGGGATCGGAGACGTCGTCGCCGAACTCGGCCGTGATCTTTTTACCGAATATGCCGCCAGCGGCGTTGATGTCGGTGACGGCCTGATCGACGCCGTTTTTCATCTGCGCGCCGGTAGCGGCATTGGCGCCCGTGATCGGGCCGCCGACGCCAAACTTCACCTGCGCCGCCGCGGATTGCGCCAATGCCAACGCCAAGCCCAGCGCGAGGCCAAGTGTGGTGATCGTCTTCATCGTGGTTTCCCCTGAACTGGAACCGGCACGTTCGCGCCGATGTTACGTCAGGGCGCCTTGCGGCGCCAGCGCAGCCAGCCGGCCGGCTCGTTGATCCAGCGATACTGGGTGACCATTTGCGTGGCGCGTGCGGCCTGGAAACCGATAAATCCGGATGCCATGCAGACCGCGCTGTCCGCCAGATAATAATGCAGCGACAGCAGGGTGCCGCCGAATAAAGCGAAGTGAATGAAGCGGACCGCGCCGCCGAGGATCAGCATGTAGGCGACGGTTTGCCACCACGGCCGCCAGGTCAGCGCGATGGCGCGTCCGGCGAGCGCGGCAGCGCCGCCGCCGAGGATCACGGTAACCAGTAGGAAGACGCCAAACGAGCCCTCCTCGTAGAGCAGGCCCTGCATCATGGCGTCACCTGCTGGCGGCCGCCTTCCAGATACGCCGATTTCACCTCCGGGCGGTCGAGCAGTTCGCGTCCGGCGCCGGACAGCGTGATCAGCCCGTTGACCATGACATAGCCGCGATGGGCGAGCTTGAGCGCATGGAAGGCGTTTTGCTCGACCAGGAACACGGTGAGGCCGTCTTCGGCATTGAGCTTTTTGATGGCGTCGAAGATCTGCCGCACGATCAGCGGCGCGAGCCCGAGCGACGGCTCGTCCAGCATGAGCAGCCGCGGTCGGCTCATCAGCGCGCGTGCGATCGCGAGCATCTGCTGTTCGCCCCCCGACAGCGTACCGCCGCGCTGGGCAAGGCGCTGCCGGAGCCGCGGGAACAGCGCCAGCACGCGTTCGAGGTCGCGGTTGAAATCGGCAGGCTCGGCGACGGTCGCACCCATCTGCAAATTTTCCAGCACTGTCATGCGCGGAAAGATGCGGCGACCTTCCGGCGACTGCGCCAGTTTCAGGCGTGCGATTTCGTGGGTGGGGAGCCGGGTGATGTCGCGGCCTTCGAACGTGATCGCGCCGTCGCGCGCGCGCGGATTACCGCAGATGGTCATCATCAAGGTGGACTTGCCGGCGCCGTTGGCGCCGATCAGCGCCACGATCTCGCCGGGATTGACGTCGAGATCGACGCCGCGAAGCGCCATCACGCGGCCGTAGAACGCGGTTACGCCGCGCACCGAGAGCAGCGGAGCGCTCACAGGCCCACCTCCGCTTCGATCGTCGCCACCTCGTCATCGGCGACGCCGAGATAGGCCGCAACCACCTTCGGATCGGCGCGCACCGCATCCGGCGTGCCGTCGGCGATCTTGACGCCGTAATCGAGCACGACGACGTGGTCGGAAATCTTCATCACCACCGACATGTCGTGCTCGATCAGCAGGATCGAGATGTCGTATTGGTCGCGGATGATGAGCAACAATTCGTTGAGCTCGGCGCTCTCGTGCGGGTTAAGGCCGGCGGCTGGTTCGTCAAGGCAGAGCAACACCGGGTTGGTGCACATGGCGCGTGCGATTTCGAGACGCCGCTGCGCCCCATAGGGCAGCACGCCGGCCGGATCGTCGGCGCGATCGACAAGGCCGAAGCGATCGAGCCAGCCGTGGGCTTCGTCGAGCGCGGCCTTCGCAGCCGACGTATAGGAGGGAAGGCCCAGCACGCCGAGGAAGGTATAGCCGGAGGCGAGCATCAGCCGGTTGTGCTGAGCCACCAAGAGATTTTCCAGCACGGTCATGCCCGGAAACAGCCGGATGTTCTGGAAGGTACGCGCCACGCGCGCTTTTCGTGCCACCAGATAATCCGGCATGCGTTCGAGCAGAAACAGCGCGCCACCCGGCCGGACCGTGCCGCGCTTGCCGCTGCCGGTGAGGCCGTCCAGAGCGTTCCACAGTTCGGGCACGCCGCGCTGGAGCGCGATGCGGCCTTCAGTGGGCCTGTAAAAGCCGGTGATGCAATTGAACACCGTGGTCTTGCCGGCGCCGTTCGGCCCGATCAGCGCGGTGATGGTGCCGCGCTTGACCTCGAAGCTGAGATCGTCGACGGCGACGATGCCGCCGAAGCGCATCGTCAGATGCTCGACCCGGAGTACGGTTCCACCGTCACCCGCCATCAGCGGTGTCCTTCCTTGGCGAGATCGACGGAAATCTCCGTGGGCTTGCGCCAGTAAACCGATGGCGCGCGCGTCGCGACCAGGCCGCGCGGCCGCCAGATCATGATCAGCACCATGGCAAGGCCGAACAGCAGCATGCGGTACTGGCTCGGATCGAAGGTCTGGCCGAAGATCGCTTTCAGAAAATCGAGCTGGCGCATGATCTCGGTGCCGCCGATCATGACGATGGCAGCGATCACGACGCCGATCTGGCTGCCCATGCCGCCAAGCACCACGATCGAGAGGATGGTCGCGGATTCGATGAAGGTGAAGGATTCCGGCGAAATGAACGCTTCGCGCGCGGCGAAGAACGAGCCGGCAAATCCGGCGAACATCGCGCCCATGGCGAACGCGGTCAGTTTCGTATTGGTGGTGTTGATGCCGAGCGCGCGGCAGGCGATCTCGTCTTCGCGCAATGCCTCCCAGGCGCGACCAATCGGCAGCCTGCGCAATCGCACGGTGACGAAACAGGTCAAAAGCGCCAGCGCCAGGATCACGTAGTAGAGAAAGATGACGCGATGGAGCGGCGAGAATTCCAGCTCGAAGTGCGCGGCAAAGCCGTTGTCGGAGGCCGTAAACGGCAGACCGAAGAATGTCGGGCGCGGAATGCTGATGATGCCGGCATAGCCGTTGGTCAGCGCCACCCAGTTGATCAGGATCAGCCGGATGATCTCGCCGAACGCGAGCGTCACGATGGCAAGGTAGTCGCCGCGAAGCCGCAACACCGGAAAGCCGAGCAGGATGCCCCAGAACGACGACAGCACGCCGGCGAGCGGCAGCAGAATCCAGAAACTCAGGCCGAAGGTTTTTGCCAACAGCGCGTAGGAATAGGCGCCGACCGCATAAAACGCCACGTAACCGAGATCGAGCAGGCCGGCGAGGCCGACCACGATGTTGAGCCCCCATCCGAGCATCACATAGATCAGGATCTGCACGCCGAAAGTGTCGATCCACTTCTGGCCGCCGCTGGTGCCGATCGTGAAATAGATGACGAGCGGGTAGGCGATGGCTGCGGCGATCGCGAAAGGAACGCCCCAATTCTCCAGATAGAAACGCCATGCCGGCGGCGCCGCTTGCGCCGGCCGCAGCGCGCTGCGGTCAAGCCACGGCTCGACGGCGAGCGAATAGACAAGGCGACCGCCGGCGGCGACGGCGACGAACGCCGCCAGCAGCGGCCAGCGCGTCGTCAGTACGAGCTGGTCATTGATGTTGGTGACCGTCTGAAAGCCGATCAGCGGCAGGAACAGACCGAGCGCGATCAGTCCCGTCAAACCCGCGCCGCGAAGCGCGCTGGCAAGATCGACGCGCCGGTTCTGCGCGCCGTCGGCCATGTCAGACCTTCTCGACATCCGGTCGGCCGAACAGGCCCTGCGGCAGGAAGATCAGCGTAATGGCGAGAATGGAAAAGGCAGCGACGTCCTTGTAGTCGATGGAAAAGTAGGCCGACCACAATGTCTCGATCAGGCCGATCAGGAGCCCGCCGACCACCGCGCCGGGCAGCGACCCGATGCCGCCGAGCACGGCCGCGGTAAACGCCTTCACACCCGGCACGAAACCGTCGGAGAAGCTCACAACGCCGTAATACATCAGGTACATGGTGCCGGCGACCGCTGCCAGCGCGGCGGCGATCACGAACGTCATCGAGATGGTGCGGTCGACATCGACGCCGACCAGCGCCGCCATCTTCTGGTCCTGCTCGCAGGCGCGCTGCGCCCGGCCAAGCCGGGTTTTGGCGACCAGATACCAGAACGCCGCCAGCAACACGGCGGTAACGCCCCAGATGATGAGCTGCTTGTACGACAGCGTCACCGGAAAGTTATTCGAATTGAACAACACGAATTCGCCCTGCACCATCGGCGGGATCGACTTATTGCGCGGCCCCTGGGTGACCTGCACGAAGTTCGACAGGAAGATCGACATGCCAATGGCCGAGATCAAAGGCGCCAGCCGGAACGAGCCGCGCAACGGCCGATAGGCAGCGCGCTCGATCGCCCAGTTGATCAGCGAGGTGCAGATCATCGCCACGATCAGGACGAGGAACAGCGCCAGCACAATCGAGGAAATCCCGACCCATGCAGTGAGAATCAGGAAGGCGACGAGCGCGATGAAGGCGGAAACCATGAACACGTCGCCGTGGGCGAAGTTCACCATGCCGATGATGCCATAGACCATCGTGTAACCGATGGCGATGAGGCCGTAGATCGAACCGAGCGTGATGCCGTTGATGAGCTGCTGGACGAAGTATTCCATGCGTCCGCCGCCTTTCTCGAATCCCGTGAAATTCTTAACAGGGGGTTCCCGGAGCGGCAATGTCGCCGGTCCGCCGGCGCAACGTCGCAGGCACGCTTCAGGATTTCGCCGGATCGGGCAGCGGGCCGGCGTGAATGCCGCATTCGGTTTTGCCAAGGCCGCCCCAGCGGCCGCTGCGCAAGTCGCCGTTCGCAGGCGGCCGGTGGGTGCATGGCACGCAGCCGACCGAGCTGAACCCCAGCCCCTCCAATGGATGGCGCGGCAGTTTTGCCGCCGCAAACACCGCGTCGATCTCGCCGCGCGCCAGTGGCGCGAGCGGATTGAATTTCAGCCGCGGCCCGTCCGCCTCGACCACCGGCAGCGCCGTGCGTTCACCGCCGTGATAGCGCTTTCGCCCGCTGATCCAGCCGTCGAAGGCCACTAGCTCCTTGGCCAGCGGCTCGACCTTGCGCATGCCACAGCACGCGTCGCGGTCGTGGAAGCACAATTCGCGCTTGGGATCGCGAAGGGCAAGCGCGCTCGGCGAGGGCATGACGGTGCGCACGTCGGTCAGCGCAAGACGGGCGACGAGTTGATCGCGATAGGCCAGGGTCTCTTTGAACAGCCACAGCGTGTCGAGAAACAGCACCGGCAGCGACGGATCGACGTCGGCGACGAGTTTGAGCAGGACGGCGGATTCGGTGCCGAAAGACGAGACGACCGCCAGCCGGTCCCCCAGAAGCCGCTGCGCCGTCTGGATGATCTGCCGCGGATCGGCCCCGTCGAGCTGTGCGGTTAATGATGCGGCCGTAAGCAGGTCGCGAGGCGTCGGGGCCGCCTCCGGCGAAGTTTGTATTGCAGTGGCAAACGCATTCATGGCGTGGAGATGGCAGGTTCCGAAACGGTTTTCTGTGGAAATGCACGGCGCGGATCGAAATAAGAAATAATTTCCATAATGGCGGCGAAGTGTGCGAGTCTGCTCGTCCCGGTGTCGAGCCGGCAACAGATCATTTTGCGCAGGCCGTGGTAAATCGCTTTCCGGAAAATACGCCCGGCTGGCACTGCGCCGGTATGCCTCAGCGCCTACAGTTCGCGGCTGATTTCTCTCGCAACGATCTGAGCGGTCCGGCGCAAGGCTTCACGAAAATCGGCATCCCGATCCGGCGTGAAGCGCACCGTCGGGACCGCCAAATTGATGGCGCCGCAGAATTTCGTTTGAGTTCGCACCGCGGTTGCGATTGCCGTGATGCCCAATGTGAACTCTTCGCGAGAGTAGGCAAAACCCGTGGCTTTGACCGTCTGGATTTCCTTCTTCAGACGGGCTCTCGATCGAACGGTGTGCGGCGTCACAGGCACGAACGAAACGCGATCCAGATAGTCGTTCATTTCATCCGGGCGAAACTCCGCCAGCACGATCTTGCCTGCCGAAACGGCATACAAAGGCGCAGTCATGCCGACCTTCATGGTGTAGGTCAGCGCCTGCGTGCTGATTGCCGAGGCAACGACCTCGACCAAATCCAGGCCTTGCGTGTAGAAGCCGCAGGTTTCGCTGACCTCGAGGCTGAGCTGGTGCAGGAGCGGCGTGACGCGCTCGCCTAAAGACGGTCTCCGCGCCTTCCTCGCAATCTCGACGACCTCCGCTCCGAGACGATACCGCTCCGAACCTGGATCGCGTTCCAGAAACTTGCGCGATAGCAGGTTTGTGAGGAGATGAAACAGGCTGCTGCGGGGAATGCCGAGCCCTGCCAGTAACTGCGAAAACGACGGCGGCTCGGGACAGCCGGCAACAAACTCGAGAATGTCGAGTCCACGGTCGAGCGACTTGACGGCGGCAGTCTGGTTAGGTTTCATATATTAGATTGGTTCAACAGGTTGAACTAACATAACGAAGCTCGGCCCGTGTTGGCAAGTGGCCGGGCTGTCGGAAGAACTGGTCTTCGGAAGCAAGCATCCCGCAACACGCAAGCCGACAGCGCCCCTGGGCGGTGCCGTCAGCCCGGTGCAGCGGAACCACGGAGAATCCCCATGGATCGCGTCAAGGCAGAGGACGCCATCGGCGCCAAAGGCAGGCCGTTCACCGGCGCGGAATATCTGGAAAGTCTGCGCGACGGCCGCGAAGTCTACGTCTACGGCGAACGGGTCAAGGACGTCACCACGCATCCGGCCTTCCGCAACGCGGCGCGCTCGATCGCGCGGCTTTACGACGCGCTGCACGACGGCAAGACCAAAGCCCTGTTGACCTCGCCGACCGACACCGGCTCGGGCGGCTATACCCATAAATTCTTTCGCGCCGCGCGCTCGCGCGAGGAACTGGTGTCGCAGCGCGACGCCATCGCGCAATGGGCCCGCATGTCCTACGGCTGGATGGGGCGCTCGCCGGATTACAAGGCGTCGCTGATGAATACGCTCGGCGCCAACTACGATTTCTACGGCAAGTTCGCGGGCAACGCGAAGGCCTGGTACCGGCGCGCCCAGGAAAACGTGCTGTTCATGAATCACGCCATCGTCAATCCGCCGGTCGACCGCGCCAAGTCCGCCGATCAGGTCAAGGACGTCTATATCACCATCCAAAAAGATACCGACGCCGGCATTTATGTTTCCGGCGCCAAGGTGGTGGCGACCTCGTCGGCGCTGACGCATTACAATTTCCTCGGTCAGAACGCCGCCGTTCCGCTGCACGACACCGATCTCGCCGTCATGTTCATCGCGCCAATGAATGCGCCGGGTGTCAAACTGTTCTGCCGCACGTCTTACGAGATGACGGCAAGCGTGATGGGAACGCCTTACGACTATCCGCTGTCGTCGCGCTTCGACGAGAACGACGCGATCTTCGTGTTCGATAACGTTTTCATCCCCTGGGAAGACGTGCTGCTGCATCGCGATCTGGAAAAGCTGAAAATCTTTTTCCCGCAGTCGGGCTTTCTTGCCGGCTACCAGTTCCAGGGTTGTACGCGGCTTGCCGTGAAGCTCGACTTCCTCGCCGGCGTCATCGCCAAGGCACTCCGCGCCGCGGGCTCCGACGAATTCCGCGGCAATCAGGCGATGCTCGGCGAAATCATCGCCTGGCGGCATCTGTTCTGGGCGCTGACCGACGCCATGGCTATGAACCCGACGGAATGGGTGGGCGGTGCGGTGCTGCCGAACCTGCAATCCGGCTCGAGCTATCGCGTGTTTGCAGGGGACGCCTATGGCCGCATCAAGGAGATCGTGGAAAAAATCGTCGCCTCATCGCTGATCTATCTGCCGTCGTCGGCGAAGGATTTCAAGAATCCGGCAATCGACAAATACCTCGCGCAATATGTGCGCGGCTCTTACGGCATCGACTACAAGGAGCGCATCAAGGTGATGAAGCTCCTGTGGGACGCCATCGGCACCGAATTCGGCGGACGCCATGAGCTCTATGAGCGCAACTACGCAGGCAACCACGAGGACATCCGCATCCAGGCGCTATGGAATGCACGTGGATCCGGCACGCTCGAGGCGATGACCGCGCTCGCCGAGCAATGCATGTCCGAATACGATGAGAACGGCTGGACCGTGCCGGCCTGGCTCGATCCCGACGACGTTGCTTATCCGGGTTTGCCGGACAAACTCGCTGCGGAGTGAGAAACGTGGACGTTGCCCGCTGGCGTCTCATCCGTCATCCTGAGGTGCCCACCGAAGGGGGCCTCGAAGGATGCGGTCGCAGCGCCGGGGCCGTCGCCCTTCGAGGCTCGCTTACGCTCGCGCCTCAGGGTGACGGAAAAAGAACATGAGCTGGATCGATCAGAGACCCGACGACGCAATGGACGGCGCCTTCACGGCGGTGGCGCCGGAGCCGATCGTCAGCGTCGAGCCGGCGGCGTTCCGCGAGGCGATGGCCAAGCTCGGCGCCGCCGTTCACGTCGTCACCACCGCGGGTCCGGGCGGCAAGACCGGCTTTACCGCCACCGCGGTATGTTCGGTGTCCGATCAACCGGCGACACTGCTGGTATGCCTCAACCGCCGCAGCAAGAGCGCGCCGCTATTGTCGCAGAACGGCGTATTTTGCGTGAACACCCTCGGCGCTTCGGAGGAAAAGCTTGCCGACGTGTTCGCGGGGCGAAGCGGCGTGCATCTCGATGAACGGTTTTCCATCGGCGAATGGCTCACGCTCAAGACCGGTTCGCCGGTGCTGGCCTCCGCCGTGATCGCGTTCGACTGCCGCACCATCGAAATCAAGGCGATGGCGTCGCATAACGTGGTGTTCGGTGCCGTCGAAGCGGTGCGGCTCGGGCCGCCGGGTCCCGCGCTCGTTTATCACGACCGGCTCTACAAGAAGGTGTAAGGCGACGGCGCCGGAAAACTGTCCGGCTTATACACAGGGCGTGGCCCTTCTTCTTTCCAGCGGTCGGCCTATGCTTCGCGCATGGTCGGCGCGCTGCCATTGTTCCATCTTTACGGCGATCCGCCGGACGATCAGGCGTTCGACTTTATCCATGTCGAAACCATCGCCTCACGGTCGTCGATCCACGGCTGGATGATCCGCGCGCACCGTCATCGCAATCTGTTTCAGATTCTTCTGATCGAGCGCGGCGGCGGCGAGATGACGTTCGACATGGCGAAATTGGCCTTTACCGCGCCCGCCGCGATCCTGGTGCCGGCCGCCGTCGCCCATGGATTTCGTTTCGAGCCCGGTGTCACTGACGGTTGGGTGGTTAGTTTCACCGAGGATGCTGCGGAGCCGCTCACCGATCGCGCGGGTAATGCGCTGATGCGGCTGCGTGAGCTCGCCGCAGCGCCGATCGTTCCAATCGGCTGCGACGCGGAGCGGACCCGGCTGTCGGCTCTTTGTTCCGAGCTGTTGGAGGAAAGCGGGCTGGCGCGCGAAGGCTACCGGCTGGCCATGCGGGGGCTGCTCGTGCTGATCGCAGTCGGCGTGGCCCGGCTTGCCGCAAGCCACGCGCGCACCGGCAGCGTCACCTTGCAGCCCGCCGACACAACGGTCGCACAACTGCGCGCGCTGGTGGAAGAAAAATTCCGGGAACAGCGCCAGCTCGGCTTCTATGCGGAAAAACTTGCCATGACGGTCGATCGGCTGAACGATCACGTCAAACGCGCAACCGGCGTCACCGCCGGCCATCTCATCCGCCAGCGCCTGCTCACCGAAGCCAAGCGGCAGCTCGTCTTTACTGCGCAGCCGATCCACGACATTGCCGAAGAACTCGCCTTCGCCGATGCGTCGCACTTCGCCCGCTTCTTCCGCAAGCAGACCGGCACGACACCGCATGAATTCCGTGATCGGCGCAGCGGATAATCGCCGCTGGAATCATTTGCTCAGCAAAAACCCCAGCACGGTGTCGGCGTAGGCCTTCGGCTGCTCGACATTGGCGATATGCGCCGCTTCGAGCACGGCGAGCCTGGCGTTGGGAATGTGCTGCTTGATGAACTCGTTGCCTTCGAGCGGTGTTGCCGGGTCCTGTCGGCCAGCAATGACCAAAGTCGACGCGGTGATCTTCGACAATAGCGGCCGGTGGTCCATGGCCTTGATCGCCTCGCAGCAGCCGAGATAACCGTCGAGCTTGGTGGCAAGAAACGTCTTGCGCATGCGCTCGATCGCTTCCGGCGAGCGCTCGCGAAACGCGGCGGTAAACCACCGCTCCATGTTCATATCGACAATCGCCTGCAGGCCCTTCTCGCTGATCGTCTTGATGCGGCCGTCCCACATGGTCTTGTCGGGGTAGTAACAGGCAGTATTGGAAAGGATGAGCTTGCCGATGCGGTTTTGCGCATTGCCGCCGAGCCATTGTCCGACCATGCCGCCCATTGAAAGCCCGCACCAGTCGATCTTCGCGATGCCGAGCGCGTCGAGCACGCCAAGCACATCGCGGCCGAACCGCTCCATGGAGTAGGGGCCTTTCGGCGCATCGGATTTGCCGTGGCCGCGCCGGTCGTAACGCAGCAGGCGGAAATGCCGCGTGAAAGGCGCGACCTGGTCGTCCCACATGTGCAGATCGGTGCCGAGCGAGTTCGACAGCATCAGCACCGGGGCGCGGTCTGGTCCCTCGATCTCCGCATGGATTGTGCATCCGTCATCGACTTTGATGTCGGGCATTGCTATTTCCTCCCTGAATTCGCACCTTGTAGCACCCTTCCGCAAAAGGGTCAGGGAGTGACGCGACATGGCAATGACGATGACCGGCCAGTATCAGCTTCCGGCGCCACAGCAGACGGTGTGGGAGAAACTCAACGATCCGGCGGTGTTGAAGGCTTGCATCCCGGGTTGCCAGGAGCTGGAGAAAACATCGGACACCGGCTTTCGCGCCACTGCGACGATCAAGATCGGTCCAGTCAAGGCGACGTTCAAAGGCGCCGTCACGCTGTCGGATATCGACGCGCCGAACGGTTACAAGATCTCCGGCCAGGGCGAGGGCGGCGTTGCCGGTTTCGCCAAGGGCGGCGCCACCGTGAAGCTCGCACCGAAAGACGGCGGCACGCTCCTTACCTACGACGTTGAGGCCCAGATCGGCGGCAAGCTCGCTCAGCTCGGCCAGCGCCTGGTCAACGGCGCCGCCAAGAAAGTCGCCGACGATTTCTTCCAGAATTTCGCTACGGCGGTGTCTCCGAAGGCATCCTGACGTGCCCCCGGCCGGAGGTGGTAAAGGCTCATTCTGTGGCTATTCGCTTGCGGAACTCCCTTGACCAGCGCCTAGGCCACGGTTCAGAGTAATTCTCATTCCAAGGTGAAAAACCGGGAAAATCGACCCGATTTTGACCTTGTAAGCGCCCGGCGATATGAACCGCCCGGCAAATCGAAACGTTTGGCTTGTATTCCTGAGGAGGAGCCCATGGCAGCCGTTTCCCTAACGGTGAACGGCAAACCCGTCACCGCCGATGTCGATCCGCGCACCCTGCTGGTGCAATTGCTGCGCGAAAATCTGCGGTTGACCGGTACGCACGTCGGTTGTGACACCTCGCAGTGCGGCGCTTGCGTCGTGCATGTCGACGGCAAGGCGATAAAATCCTGCACCGTGCTGGCTTTGCGGCTCGAAGGCGCTAATGTGCTGACCATCGAGGGGCTCGCGCCGTCCGAAACCCAACTCCACCCGATGCAGGAAGCCTTCCGCGAGAACCACGGCTTGCAGTGCGGCTATTGCACCCCGGGCATGATCATGACGGCGGTCGACATGGTTCGCCGCAAGGGCAACGATCTCGACGACCACACCATCCGTGAAGAGCTGGAAGGCAATATCTGCCGCTGCACCGGCTATCACAACATCGTCAAGGCGATCGCGGCCGGCGCCAAGGCGATGCGTGGCGCAAGCGCTTCAAAAGCCGCCGAATAGGGAAGGCGTGAACGGCATTGCCGATGAGCAATGCCGAATCCGAAAAGCAATTGCCGGAGGGCAATGCCAAAGGAAACGACAATGAGCGGAACCGGGATCGGCGCCGCAGTGCGCCGCAAGGAAGACCAGCGCTTTATCACCGGCAAGGGCCACTACACCGACGACATCAATCGGCCCGGCCAGACTTATGCCTATTTCCTGCGCTCGCCGCATGCGCACGCCACCATCAAATCGATCGACGTCAAGGCGGCGTCCGGCATGCCGGGCGTGCTCGCGGTGCTGACCGGTACCGAGCTTGCCGCCGACAAGATCGGCAATCTGATCTGCGGCTGGATGATCCATTCCAAGGACGGTTCGCCGATGAAAATGGCGGCGCACCCCGCGCTCGCCACCGGCAAGGCCTGCCACGTCGGCGACGCTGTAGCCGTCGTCATCGCCGAGACGCTGGCACAGGCACGCGATGCCGCCGAGAAGGTCAAAATCGACTACGCCGTGTTGCCCGCGGTCGCCGATCCGGCGATGGCGCAGAAGCTGGGCGCGCCGCAAATCCACGACGTTGCCGCCAACAACACGATCTATCAGTGGCACCTCGGCGACCCGAAAGCGGTCGAGGCCGCGTTCAAGTCGGCCAAGCACGTCACCAAGCTCGATATCGTCAACAACCGCCTCGTTCCGAATGCCATCGAGCCGCGCGCCGCGATCGGCGATTACGATTCCGGCACCGGCGCGTTCACGCTGTGGAACACGACGCAGAATCCGCACGTCGCGCGGCTGGTCATCGCCGCCTTCGTCGGCATGGCGCCCGAGCACAAGCTGCGCGTGATCGCGCCCGACGTCGGCGGCGGTTTCGGCTCGAAGATTTTCATCTATCCCGAGGAAGTGGTGGCGCTGTGGGCTTCGAAGCGCGTCGGGCGGCCGGTGAAATGGGTCTGCGACCGCTCGGAAGCATTTCTTGCCGACGCGCACGGCCGCGATCACGTCACCCACGCCGAGATGGCGTTCGACGGCGATGGCAAGATCACGGCGCTGCGCGCCAAGACCATCGCCAATCTCGGCGCCTATATGTCGACGTTCTCGTCGTCGGTGCCGACATATCTTTACGCGACGTTGCTGTCGGGCCAGTACGAGATTCCGCAAATTTATTGCGACGTCGACGCGGTCTATACCAACACCGTCCCGGTCGACGCCTATCGCGGCGCTGGCCGGCCCGAGGCCACCTTCGTGGTTGAACGGCTGGTCGAAGTAGGTGCCCGCGAAATGGGCCAAGACCCTGCCGAGTTGCGACGGAAAAACTTCGTCAAGAAGTTTCCGCACCAAACCCCGGTGATCATGGCCTATGACGCCGGCGACTATAACGCGTCGCTGAGGAAAGCGATGGAGATCGCCGACGTCAAAGGTATCGGCAAGCGCAAGCGCGAATCCGCGCGCAACGGCAAGCTACGCGGCATCGGCTTCTCGACCTATATCGAAGCCTGCGGCATTGCGCCGTCGCAGGCGGTTGGCTCGCTTGGCGCCGGCGTGGGATTGTGGGAATCGGCCGAAGTGCGAGTCAATCCAACCGGTTCGGTCGAAGTCCTCACCGGCAGCCACGCCCACGGCCAGGGCCACGAAACCACATTCGCGCAGCTGGTCTCGGAGCGGCTCGGCATTCCGATCGACAATGTCTCGATCGTCCACGGAGATACCGACAAAGTGCAGTTCGGCATGGGCACCTACGGCTCGCGTTCCGGCGCGGTCGGCATGTCCGCGATCGTCAAGGCGCTCGACAAGATCGAAGCCAAGGCCAAGAAAGTCGCCGCCTACATGCTCGAAGCTGCCGAAGGCGACATCGAGTTCAAGGACGGCAAATTCAGCATTGCCGGCACCGACAAATCGGCGGCCTGGGGCGACGTGTCGCTCAATGCCTATATCGCGCACAAATTCTCCGGCCAGGAACTCGAGCCCGGCCTGAAAGAGGGCGCATTCTACGATCCGACCAATTTTACCTTCCCGGCCGGCTGCCACATCTGCGAGGTCGAAGTCGACGTCGAAACCGGCAATACCGAGGTCGTTGCCTGGACTGCGGTCGATGACTTCGGCGTGCTCATCAATCCGATGATCGTCGAGGGCCAGGTGCACGGCGGCATCGCCCAGGGCGTCGGCCAGGCTTTGTATGAGGGCGCGGTGTATGACAAAGACGGCCAGCTCGTGACCGGTTCCTTCATGGATTACGCGATGCCGCGCGCCGATTATTTTCCTCTGTTGAACGTGGACACGACGGTGACCAAGTGCCCCTCCAACCCGCTCGGCATCAAGGGTTGCGGCGAAGCCGGCGCGATCGCCGCGCCCGCGGCCGTCATCAATGCCATCACCGACGCCATCGGAACCGAGAGCATCGCCATGCCGGCGACGCCCGCCGCGGTTTGGGCCGCGTTGAAGAAGTCGAACAAGCTGCCGCAGGCGGCATGAGAAATGAATGATTTCCCTCTCCCCGCATGCGGGGAGAGCTGAGTAGAATGGAATAAACGGAGGACTGCGATGTACGCCTTTACTTACCATCGTCCGCAGACAGTGCGGCAAGCGGCCAACATGCTGGCCAAGAACGCCGACGCCAAATTGCTGGCGGGCGGCCAGACGCTGTTGCCGACGATGAAGCTTCGGCTCGCCGGGCCACCGCAGATCCTGGACATGTGGTCGATCGAAGGCTTGTCCGGCATCGAGCAAAGCGGCCGTTCGCTGACCATCGGCGCGATGACCAAGCATTATGAGGTCAATAACTCGCCGGTGGTGCAACAGGCCGCTCCGGTGCTCGCCAAGATGGCGGGCATGATCGGCGATCCAGCGGTGCGCCACATGGGCACGATCGGCGGCTCGATCGCCAACAACGATCCCAATGCCGATTACCCGGCGGCATGCATGGCGCTTGGCGCCACCATCATCACCAACAAGCGCCGCATCAAGGCCGACGATTTCTTCACCGGCATGTTCTCGACCGCGCTCGAGCCGAGCGAGATCATCACCAAAGTGAGCTTCCCGCTGCCGAAGAAGGCGGCCTATCAAAAATTCCGCAATCAGGCGTCGCGTTTCGCGCTGGTCGGCGTGTTCGTGGCCAAGCGCGGCAGCGACATCCGCGTCGCAGTGACAGGAGCGGGCTCGAACGGCGTGTTCCGCGTCAAATCGTTCGAGGAGGCGCTGAAAAAACGGTTCTCGCCGAAATCGCTCGAAGGCATGACGATCCCGGCCGACGGCATGAACTCCGACATCCACGGCAGCGCTGAATATCGCGCCCATCTCGTCGCCGTCTTGGCGCGCCGCGCCGTTGCCGAGGCGATCGGCAAGTCGGCCTAGGCACGGGGCGCTAAAACCCACATTGCTGGAGGGTTAATCGGGCAGCCGGCCTGCTCGATCATGTACCAATTGAATACTGCGCAATAATTTCAATCGCTTATACGCGAAACGTAATTTCGTGTTGTGCATCACAGCAATTGCCCCGTCGGCGGGTAAATTAGCATTGAAATTGATTTCCAGCCTGAGGGCAAAGCCATGAGCAAGACGAATCAAAAGGCATTTCGCGTTTGGCAGCAAATGAGAAGCGGTGTCATCGTATGGCTGGACCGCTCAAATTCGCGGATGGAGCTGAGAAACCTCGACGACAGGACGTTGCGCGACATCGGGCTGTCACGGGGTAACGAGTGGACGAATTTCCGCCGATACTAGAAACGCTAATCACGGCAGCGACAGAGCCGTCGGCCTGTTTGCTGCACCGTCAAAGGCCTTAATCCCGATCAAAGTATAGTCCAGTACCGCGCGACAGAACTGAGGCCGCCCGTCTGATCGCCGCTATTGCGGCCTGTCGAGTTCAGCGAGCAGGTCGCGCAGGTCAAGCGGATTGGTGAACATCTGCAAGCCGCCGTCCGCACGCTTCGGCCATATCTCCTTGGGCCGGTCCCAATAGAGCTCGACGCCGTTGTCGTCGGGGTCGCGCAGGTAAAGCGCCTCGCTGACGCCGTGGTCGCTGGCGCCTTCCAGGGGGATTTTGGCGACGATCAGCCGGTGGAGCGCGTCGGCGAGGAGACGCCGTGTCGGGTAGAGGATGGCGGTATGGTAAAGCCCGGTGGTGCCCGGCGCCGGCGGCGAGCCGCCGCGGCTTTCCCAGGTATTGAGCCCGATATGGTGGTGATAGCCGCCGGCCGAGATGAAAGCGGCGCCCGGCCGGCTCGTGGTCAGGGTGAATCCGAGCACGCCGCAGTAGAAATCGAGCGCCCGCTGCAGATCGGCGACCTTGAGGTGGACATGGCCGATGCGCACCCCGGCATCGATAGTGGGCAGGCGCAGGGCTTCTTTTTCGAGCGTGTCGGGGTTAGTCATGGTGTGTCCTGGCTGAAGGGCTCTGTTATTCCCAGATGTAGGACACGCGCCTCGTAGGATAAAGTCCCGTATGACCGCAAAACCCCTTCCGGCCTCGATCGATGCCACTGTCGATCTGCTCGCCAAGGCCGATTACCTGGCGGATCGCTCGCTCGGCACCGTGCTTTATCTGGCGCTCAAGATGGGCCGGCCGATCTTCCTCGAAGGCGAGGCCGGCGTCGGTAAGACCGAGATCGCCAAAGTTCTGTCATCGACGCTTGGCCGGCGCCTGATCCGGCTGCAATGCTACGAAGGCCTCGATGTCGCCGCAGCGGTCTATGAATGGAATTACGCCGCACAGATGATCGCGATCCGGGTTGCTGAGGCCGAAGGCGACCGTGACCGGCAACAGCTCGAACACGACGTGTTCTCCGAGCGCTTTCTCATCAAGCGGCCGCTGTTACAGGCGCTCGAGCCGGATACGGCCGGCGCGCCGGTGCTGCTGATCGACGAGATCGACCGCACCGACGAAGCGTTCGAAGCGTTCCTGCTGGAAGTCCTCGGTGATTTTCAGATCACGATCCCGGAAATGGGAACGGTGAAAGCCGCGCATCCTCCGGTCGTGGTCATCACCTCGAACCGCACCCGCGAAGTCCACGACGCGCTCAAGCGGCGCTGTCTCTATCACTGGGTCGGCTATCCGAATGCCGAACGCGAGCTCGCCATCGTGCGCACCAAGGTGCCGGGCGTCGGCAAGAAGCTTTCCGAGCAGGTGGTGGCGTTCGTGCAGGCGCTGCGCAAACAGGATTTGTTCAAATCGCCGGGTGTTGCCGAGACGCTCGACTGGGCTGCCGCGCTGTCCGAACTCGACGTGGTCGCGCTCGATCCCGCCACGGTGTCCGACACGCTCGGCGTGCTGCTCAAGTACCAGGACGACATCGCGCGGCTCGAAGGCTCGAAGGTCAAGGAACTGCTCGACGAGGTGCGGTCGGATTTGCGCGCCGCAGAGTGACCTAATTCCGCTCATTCCCGCCCAAGCGGGAATCCAGGGTGGGTCCCCGCTTCCGCGGGGGCGAGCGGATGGAAGATGACATGGCAGACAATAGCGGCCGCCTTGCTGAAAACATCGTCTACTTCGCCCGTGCGCTGCGCGCTGCGGGAATTCCCGTCGGTCCCGGCGCGGTGCTCGATGCGCTCGAGGCTGTGAAGGCAGCCGGCGTCGGCACGCGCGACGACTTCTACTGGACCCTGCATGCGGTGTTCGTGAAACGGCATGAGCATTCGGTGCTGTTCGATCAGGCCTTCCGCATTTTCTTCCGCCGCCGTGGCTATGTCGATCAGTTGCTGGCGATGATGCTGCCGCAGGCGCCGGCGAACACGCCGCAGCCGCCGCAGGCCGGCGCGACCCGCGTGCACGAGGCGCTGTTCTCGGGCCTCGACGACAAGCTGAAGAAGGAGCGCGAGATCGAGCTTGACGCCCGGCTCACCGTCTCCGACCGCGAGGTGCTGCAAAAGAAAGACTTCGCGCAGATGACCAGCGCCGAGATCGCCGCCGCCAAGGAGGCGATGAAGCGGCTGGTGATGCCGCTGTCGGAAGTGCGAACGCGCCGCCTCGCACCGCATCCCCGCGGCCATCTCGTCGACATCCGCCGCACCTTGCGCGCCAGCATGAAAGGCGGCGGCGATTTCATCGATCTGCGCTTCATAGGGCCGAAGACCAAGCCGCCGCCGATCGTGGCGCTGCTCGATATTTCAGGCTCGATGAGCCAGTACAGCCGTATCTTCCTGCACTTCCTGCACGACCTGACCGATGCGCGAAAACGGGTCAGCACGTTCCTGTTCGGCACGCGGCTCACTAACGTCACCCGCGCGTTGCGCGAGCGCGATCCGGACGATGCGCTCTCGGCGTGCTCGGCAAGCGTGCCGGACTGGTCCGGCGGCACGCGGATCGCGTCGTCGCTGCACGCCTTCAACAAGCTCTGGGCGCGCCGCGTGCTGACCCAGGGCGCGGTGGTGCTGCTGATCACCGACGGGCTCGAACGCGACGCCGACGACACGCTCGGCTTCGAGATCGACCGGCTGCACCGATCCTGCCGTCGGCTTGTTTGGCTCAATCCGCTGTTGCGCTTCGAAGGCTTTGAGGCCCGCGCCCGCGGCATCCGCACCATGCTGCCCCATGTCGACGAATTCCGCGCCATCCACAATCTGCAGTCGATGGCGGAGCTGGTCGCGGCGCTGCGGCATGGCGGCGACCGCGCCGGCGACCCAAAAACGTGGATGCAAAAGGTGGCGTGAAGCGTTATGTTCTTTCGTATATAGCGAATGGACCGATTGGCAGGATTAAGGAAAGGCCGGGTAGCGAGTGGCGAACGTCACGAACCGTGAATATCTTGGCGGCTCAGCCGCGCTGCTTGCCATTCGGGCATGAAGGAGGCTCAAAATGCTCTCGACCGATAATGACATCCTGAAAGCCGCCGAAGACTGGCGCAAAAAGGGCCGCTCGGTCGCCCTCGCCACGGTCGTCGAGACCTGGGGCTCGGCGCCGCGTCCCGTCGGCTCAAACCTCGTCATCGACGAAGAGGGTAATTTTCTCGGCTCGGTTTCCGGCGGCTGCGTCGAAGGCGCGGTGGTCACCGAGGCGCTCGATGTTATCGATAGCGGCGAGCCGAAAATGCTGGAATTCGGCGTTGCCGACGAGACGGCCTGGAAGGTCGGGTTGTCTTGCGGCGGCACCATCCGGGTATTTGTCGAGAAGGTAGAGTAGGCTCAAGTCGCCATGAAGCTCGACATCCTCACCGCGCTGAATGCCGAACGCGACGCCCGCCGCGCTGCGATCGTCGTCACCGACGTGACGAACGGCCAGCAGCGCCTCGTCAAGGCTGCCGATGTCGCCAAGGATCCGTTGCGCGCGGTGCTCGCCGAGCATCTGCGTACCGGCAAGAGCGGCATGGAAGAAACCGCCGCCGGCCGCGTCTTCCTCACGGTCTATGTGCCGGCGCCGCAATTGGTGATCACCGGTGCCGTCCATATCAGCCAGGCGCTGGCGCCGATCGGCAAATTGCTCGGCTATGACGTCACCATCGTCGATCCGCGCACGGCGTTTGCGTCGCCCGAGCGTTTCCCGGACGTGAGGGTCGTCGCCGAGTGGCCGGACCAGGCGCTGCCGCCGCTCAATGTCGATCACTACACTGCCTTTGTCGCGCTCACGCACGATCCCAAGATCGACGATCCAGCGCTCTTGCACGCGCTGTCGCGCGACTGCTTCTATATCGGGGCGCTCGGTTCGCGCAAAACCCACGCCCGCCGCCTCGAACGGCTCAAGCAGCAGGGCGCCGGCGACAACGCGCTGTCGCGCATCCATGCGCCGATCGGCCTCGATATCGGCGCGGTGTCGCCGGCGGAGATCGCGGTCGCCATCATGGCGCAGATCACCGAGCGGCTGCGTGAGGAAGGGGAGGCGGAGCCGGCTCCGGCCCCGGTCAAGGCGGCGTCGTGAAGTTCGGTGCCGTCGCACCCAAGCAGGCGCTCGGCGGCACGGCCGTACATTCCATCCGGCAGGGCGATCTTGTGCTCAAGAAGGGCACGCTGATCGGGCCTGCCGAAATTGCCGCCCTTGAAGCCGCGGGCATCAAGGACATCGTCGTGGCGCAGCTCGAGCCGGGCGATGTGTCCGAAGATGTGGCGGCGGCCGATATCGCGAAAAAAGTCGCCGGCCCCGGCGTGCATATCGATCGCGCATTCACCGGCCGAGCCAATCTGTTCTCCGAGACCGCGGGCGTCCTTGTCGTCGACAGGGACGCAATCGACCGCCTCAACCGCGTCGACGAAGCGATCACGTTTGCAACGCTCCCGGCCTTCAAGGCCGTGGTCGCGGGCGAGATGATCGCGACGGTGAAGATCATTCCGTTCGCGGTCGGCGAGAAGGCGCGCAATGCCGCGCTGGCGGGCATCGACAAGCCGCTGCTTCGTGTCGCGCCGTACAGGATCCGCAAGGTCGGCGTGGTGTCCACGCTGCTGCCCGGTCTCGCGCCCAAGGTGATCGAGAAAACGCTGAAGATCACCGCCGACCGGCTGGCGCCCACTGGCGCCACCATCGTTGCCGAGCGGCGCGTGCCGCACGAATGTGCGGCCCTGGCGCACGCGCTCGAGGAAGTGCTCAAGGCCGGCGCCGAGCTCGCCATAGTGTTTGGCGCGTCCGCGATTGCCGACCGCCGCGACGTGATCCCGGCAGCGCTCGAAGCAATCGGCGGCAAGGTCGAGCATTTCGGCATGCCGGTCGATCCCGGCAATCTGCTGATGATCGGCGACGCCGCCGGACATCCGGTGCTCGGCGCTCCCGGCTGCGCGCGCAGCCCCAAGGAAAACGGCTTCGACTGGGTGCTGATGCGGCTTCTCGCCGGGCTGCCGGTGCCGCGCGAAGACATTACCGCGCTTGGCGTCGGCGGCTTGCTGATGGAGATCGTCACGCGGCCGCAGCCGCGCACCGAGCCGGCGCCGGAAAAGGGCCGCAGCATTGCGGCGATCGTGCTCGGTGCCGGCCGCTCGAGCCGCATGGGCGGGCCGAACAAGCTCTTGGCCGAGATCAATGGCAAACCGCTGGTGCGTATCGTCGTCGACCAAGTATTCGCCTCGCGGGCGCGGCCGGTGATCGTCGTCACCGGTCACCAGCGCGAGCGCGTTGAGGCGGCGCTCAAGGGTTTGCCGGTGAAATTCGTGCACAACCCGCATTTCGCCGACGGACTCGGCACCTCGCTCCGGGCCGGCGTCGCGGCGTTGCCGGCCGAGGTGGATGGCGCCATCGTCTGTCTCGGCGACATGCCCCAGGTCGATGCAGCACTGATCGACCGGCTCATCGGCGCGTTTGATCCCGACGCCGGCGCGCTGGCGGTGGTGCCCACCATCGACGGCAAGCGCGGTAATCCGGTGGTCTGGTCGCGGCGCTTCTTCCCCGATCTCATGGCCGTCGAAGGCGACGTCGGCGCGCGCCATCTGATCGGCCGCTATACCGAGGCCGTAGCCGAGGTGCCGCTGAGCGGAACGGCGGCACTGACCGATGTCGACACGCCCGAGGCGCTTGAGGCGGTGAAGGCGGAACTCGAAAAGGCGCAATAAATCGGCTTGCCGCCGCGCCTATTCACCAACTGGAAACCGTTGCCCGGTAGCGTCGGCCTGTTCCTCAGGGGAGGGGCTCCATGCTCAGCTTTCGGCGCAATGCCGCGCGTGCGGTCGCGGCGACTTGTCTTTCCATTGCCCTTATCGGCGCTGCGCACGCTGCGGGCGCGATGGCGGTGGGTGCCTGCGGCGCCTATGGCTACGGCTTCGACTTCCGCAACATGGCGGATGCTCGCGCTGCGGCGATGAGCAAGTGCACCGGTAGCACCTGCAAGATCGTCGGCGACGTCCGCAAAGGCTGCGCCGCCATGGCGATCGATGCCAAAAACCCGTGCGGCTCGTTCGGCTGGGCCATCAACTCGCATCTCGGCAAGGCCGAAAACATCTCGATGCGCCGCTGCTACGAGTTCGGCGGCCACGAATGTGTGGTCCGCGCCTGGGCCTGCGACGAGAAGGGCTGAGTCTCGGCACCGTATTCGCAACTCGAAACCGCTGCGCAGCGGTTATCGCCTCGTCGACAGGCCGATCAGCAAAAAGACAATGGCTCCGGTCACGGCGGCGTAGCCGTGCATCATATGAATGTGCGTCGAGCCCAAATCGTAGCCGGGCATGAATGTCGGCAGCGAGCCGCCCGGCAGCGTGAAATACATCACCGCGATGACGATGGAGACGACGGCGAGAAAATAGGCAAGCCTTTTCATCCGGCTTGTGCATTCGTCATTCGATGACCTCGTCCGCCAGTGCAAGCACGTTGTTCGGCACGGTGAGGTTGATTGTTTTGGCGGTCTTCAGGTTGATCACAAACAAATAGCGTGTCGGGAGCTCGAACGGCAGGTCGGCAGGCTTGGCGCCATGGAAAATGCGGGCAGCCAGCGCGGCGGCACTGTCGAAGGATTCTTTCGGGTCCGCACCGTACGACATCAAGCCGCCATCGCGAGTCATGAAATCTTGCTCATAGATTGCCGGCAAGTTGTGCTTGGCGGCGTAATCGAACACTCGCTTGCGATTGAGAAGAGTGAGCGAGTCGGTGACCATCAAAATGGCGTCCGGCGGATCGTGGTCCATCGCCGCGAAGGCCTCGTTGAAATCATCGGGCTCGCGCACGCCGAGCGGCAATACTGTGACGTCGATCTCACGTGCGGCTTGTGCCGAGGCGTCATAGCGCAGCGTCATGCCGAGGTCGTCCTTGTTCCACAGCATGGCGACACGCCGCAACTGCGGCGACACTGCCTTGAGCAGTCCGAGCCGCTTGGTGGAGAGCGCCGCAGCATCGTCGGATATTCCTGTAACATTGCCTCCCGGCCGCGCCAGGCTGGCGACCAGACCAGTCTTGACCGGATCGCCCGAGCCCGAAGCGATCACCGTTGCAACCCCTGAAGCCTTGGCCGCCGCCGCTGCCGGGTAGCTGACAGTCACGACCACGTCGACATTGGCGGCTTTCAATTCCTGCATCAGATTCGCCATCTGGCCCACATTGCCCGCCGCGCCGCGAGCCTCGTAGGCGAGGTTTTGTCCAAGCGTAAAGCCCTGCTGCGCCAGTGCTTCGACGAGCATCGCCCCTGGGCCGCCTGCGGGCTGAATCGGCGGGCCGACGGTGAGCGTGCCGAGGCGATAGACCTTGGCGGTTTGCGCGATAGTCTCGCGCGGCGCGGCGAATGCGATACCGCCGAGAAAAGCGATGAATTCACGCCGCTTCATGATGCTGCCTCATGATCCCGACTACGTCGTAGCAAAGTACCACGCCCCTGCGCGGCAGTCAGGGGCAGCGGCGCCTCAATGCGCGACGCCGATCTGCGTCAGGATCGGCGCCCACTTCGCCTGCTCGCTGTGAATGAAGGCGAGCGTTTCTTCCGGCGACATCGGCGTGTCGGTGCGGCCGAGCTTGGCGAGCCGCTGCTGAACGTCGGGGTCGGCCAGCGCTTTGTTGAGATCGGCGTTGGCTTTTTTGACAATGGCCTCGGGCGTGCCGAGCGGCGCGACCAGCACTTGCCAGCCGCCGGCCTCATAGCCGGGCAGCGTTTCCGCCACGGTCGGCAAATTGGGAAAAATCGCGAGACGTTTGTCGGAGGCGACCGCAAGCGGCACCGCATTGCCGGCCTCGATAGCGCCGGCAAGGCCCGAATAGGAATCGAACACCAGCGCGATGCGCTTGCCCATCATGTCGTTGAGGACCTGCGCCGTGCCGCCCGAATAGGGCACCATCAACAACTTGATATCGCCGCGGCTCTGCAATAATTCGCCGACCAGATGAGTGAGCCGGCCGCGGCCATTGGTGCCGTAGGCAAGCTCGTTCGGATGGCCGAATGTGTAGCCGTCGGGGATGGCGGACGCGGCGGCCCGCGCCGCGATGGCGCCGCCGGCGCCGGGCTGATTGACGACGACGGCCTGTTGCCCCCAGACCTTGCTCAGCCCGTCGGCGATGATCCGCATCGGCACGTCGATGGAACTGCCGGCCGCGGAGTCCGTGATCATGCGCACCGGGTGCGTCGGATAGTCCTGCGCTTGCGCCGTCCAGGCTGCGATCAACGGCAGCACGGCAATAAGCGCGCCGGTCAGCCTACGCTGTCCGCTATGCATGTGCCCTCCTGCGAAGATTTTCGTTGCTGCACTGTAGAACACTCGGCGTCTGCTTTCACACCTCCGGCGCCGGCTCCTCGTCGAGCACGCGATGCAGGCGCTCTCCGTCCCGTGCGCCTTCCCATTTCGCCATGACGACGGTGGCGCTAGCGTTGCCGAGCAGGTTGCTCGGCGTCGGTCCCTGCGACACCAGGCGGTGAATGCCGAGCAGCACCCAGCCCCAAAGCTCGGTCCACCGAGGCCGGCCACGGCGGTTATGGGCGGGTAGGGCGGTTGTCACATCATGGCCGGTCTCCGCCTAAGCGCGGTGAGCGCCAGGGCAAGAAAGCTTTTGTGGGCATTTCCGCCTGTCTTGAGCGCAATTGATCCAGCGCAATGAGCGTTCCGGGCAAATCTGGTCAGTCTCTAACGAGTTCTCCGCCGTGGACGTCTTCGAGGGCAAGATCGGCTTGAAAATGACTGACCAGTCAGTCATAATGAAATATATGAGAACACCGATCGGCAAACGGACCGCAGCGAAGGTCGCACCAAGGGCGAATACCGCTTCGCAGCAAAGTGCCCGCGCCGCGAAAGCCGCGGCACGCCGCAACGCCATCCTCGATGCCGCGCTCGACGAATTTTCGGCTCGCGGATTTGCCGCGGCCAGGCTCGACGACGTCGCCGAACGCGCCGGGGTCGCCAAGGGCACGATCTATCTGCACTTCAAGGACAAGGAGAGCCTGTTCCAGGATCTGATTCGGTCGCGGATGGGCCCTGTGGTCGGCACGCTCGAGGCGGTTTTTGCGGCCGATATTCCGCTGCATGCCCTGGTCGACCAGGCGATCGAGATTTTTGTGCGTGAAGTCTATGGCACCCAGCGCAAGCAATTGGTGCGCCTGATCATCAGCGAGGGACCGCGCTTTCCAGCGATCGCCGAGTTCTACTACCGCGAGGTTTTGTCGCGTATCATCAAGGCGGCGCGGGGCTTTCTGCGCCGCGCCCTCGATCGCGGCGAGATTGCCGACGATACGCTGATCCGCTTTCCGCAATTGCTTGGCGCGCCCGCTGTCATCGCCATCGTCTGGAACGGATTATTCGAGCGGTTCGAGCCGCTCGACGTGCGTGCCATGATGCACGCCCATTTCGGCCGCTTGCTGGCGGCGCGGAGGCCGGCATGAAAGCAGGCTGGCTGTCCGTGCTGCTCGGCGTCGCTGCGATTGCGCTCGCGGCTTGCAACAAGACCGATACGACCTATCAGGGCTGGATCGAGGCCAATCTGATTTTCGTGGCGCCCGACGAAGTCGGCCGCGTGCAAACGTTGTCCGTTGCAGAGGGCGATATGGTCAAGGTCGGCGACCCGCTGTTCACGGTCGACGACGATCTTCAGCAAGCCGACCTTGCCCAGATCAAGGCTTCGCTGGTCAATGCGCAGCAGACCTTCGATCGCGCCTCGCAACTCGCTAAAACCGGCGCCGGGACCCAAAAGGACCTCGATGCGGCTACCGCAGTTTTGCGGGATGCGCAGGCGCGGTTGAATTCATCGCAGACCCGTCTGGCACGCCGGCAGATATTCAGCCCTGTCGCCGGCACCGTAGAGGAAGTCTATTACCGACCCGGTGAAATGGTCCCTGCCGGCCGGCCGGTGGTGTCCATATTGCCGCCTGGAAATATCAAGGCACGCTTCTACGTGCCGGAATCGGTGCTGCCGAACATCGCTTATGGCGACACGGTCAAAATCGGCTGTGACGGATGCGCGGGCGATCTGACCGCGCGCATCAATTTCATCGCCAAGCAGTCCGAGTTCACGCCGCCCGTGATCTACAGCCTGGAAGAACGGTCCAAGCTTGTGTTCCTTGTCGAAGCGTTTCCGGAAAAGCCCGGCGCGTTGCGGGTCGGCCAACCGATCGACGTTACGCTGCAGCCTGAGCGCGCCCCAACGCCGCAGGCTCAGCGATGACAACCGAAGCGGCCGCGGCGCCTGACGTAGTTATCGACGTCCATGGCCTGACCAAATCGTTCGGTGGCCGCACGGTGGTGCGCGACCTGTCGATGCAGGTCAAGCGCGGCACGATCTTCGGATTTCTCGGTCCGAACGGTTCCGGCAAGACCACGACGATCCGTATGCTGTGCGGACTGCTTACGCCCGACAAGGGCAGCGGCACATGCCTCGGCTACGACATCCGCAGCGAAACGGCGAAGATCAAGATGCGCGTCGGTTACATGACGCAGCGCTTTAGTCTCTACGAAGACCTTTCGGTGCGCGAGAACCTTGAATTCGTCGCGCGCATCTACGGCCTACCTCGGCCTGCCGCCGCCGCAGGAGCGATGATCGCGCGGCTCGGCCTGCAGGGCCGCGAGGAACAGGTCGCCGGAAAACTGTCGGGCGGCTGGAAACAGCGGCTGGCGCTTGGCGCCTGCACTTTGCCCAATCCGCAGCTTCTTTTGCTCGACGAGCCAACCGCCGGCGTCGATCCCAAAGCGCGCCGCGATTTTTGGGGGGAAATCCACGAACTCGCGGCAGGCGGGCTCACGGTTCTGGTCTCGACCCATTACATGGACGAGGCCGAGCGCTGCCACGAGATCGCTTACATCGCCTTCGGCGAAGTGCTGACCCGCGGTACCGTCGAGGACGTGATCGCGAATTCGCATTTGACAACGTTCACTGTGAGCGCCTCGAACGGCGAGCATCTCACGGCTCTTGCACACGAGCTCAAGGATCGGCCCGGTGTCGAAATGGTGGCGCCATTCGGCGCCAGCCTGCACGTATCGGGCCGCGACGGAGACGTGCTCGCGGCGTCGGTCGCGCCCTATCGCGACCGGCCAGGCCTCGCGTGGGGACGCGGTTCGCCATCCCTCGAGGACGTCTTCATCGACCTCATGGGCCGAGCCAAGGACAACTACCAATGAGGGCGCTGGCTGTGATCGGCGCCGGCGGCTTCTGGCGGCGTGCCGGCGCGATGCTGCTCAAGGAATTTTTACAGCTGCGCCGCGATCGCGTCACCTTTGCAACAATGATCACAATCCCGCTGTTGCAGCTCGTGCTGTTCGGCTATGCGATCAACACCACGCCGCGCAATCTGCCGACGGCGGTCCTGCTTCAGGAGTCGAGCGACGTCGGCCGCTCCATTCTGGCCGCGATCCAGAATACCAAGTTTTTCCGCGTCACCGAACAATTGCACAGCGACGCCGAGCTCGATCATGCGCTGGCCTCGGGCGCTGTACTGTTCGCGGTGGAAATCCCGGCGGGCTTCGAGCGCGCGCTGCGCCGGGGCGACAAGCCGGCCCTGCTGGTTGCCGCCGACGCCACCGATCCGGTGGCGACCGGAACGGCGGTCGCGGCGCTGTCGCAGCTTGTCGACACCGCGCTCGCCAACGATCACGGACTTCCCGATGCAGGCCAGCCGTTGTTCGAAATTCGCACGCATGAACGCTACAATCCGGCGGCCGTGACCGCGCTCAATATCGTGCCCGGCCTGCTCGGCACCATCCTCACCTTGACCATGCTGATTTTTACCGCGCTTTCGGTGACGCGCGAGACCGAGCGCGGAACCATGGAAAGCCTGCTGGCGATGCCGATCACACCGCTGGAAATCATGCTCGGCAAGATTGCGCCCTACGTGCTGGTCGGCTTCATGCAGGCGGCGCTCATCCTTGGCGCCGGCGTGGCGCTGTTCGGCGTGCCAGTCATGGGTAACATGGCGCTGCTCGCGACGCTGAGCACGCTCTTCATCGCCACGAATTTGTCGTTCGGCTACACCTTCTCGACCCTGGCGCAGAACCAGCTCCAGGCCGTGCAGATGTCGATGATGTTCTTCCTGCCCAACATGCTGTTGTCCGGCTTCGTGTTTCCGTTCCTCGGCATGCCGCGCTGGGCGCAGACCGTCGGCGAGTTCTTGCCGCTGACGCATTTCATCCGCATCGTGCGCTCCATCATGCTTAAGGGCTCGACGCTGGCTCAATTGCGCTACGATGCGCTAGCGCTCGCCCTGTTGATGGCCGTTTCGATGACGATCGCGGTGACGCGGTTCCGCCGCACGCTGGATTGAAGCTGCGCCCGCGGCGCCTGTTCAATATCGGACGTTGCCGCCGAGGCGAAAGTACGGGCCGTTGCGGTGGTCGGTGGTGAACGCCCATCCGCTTCCCGCCGACCATTCGACCACGCCGGTGCGCAAGGCCGTGACGTGCGCGCCGAACTGATACTCCTCGAAATTGCCGCACCAGATTTCCTCAGTCTCGGGCCCGACAAACATGCGGTCGAAGAGCCGCGAACCGAACGCAACGCGCAGCGACCCCGTCGGGCCGACCGAAGCGAAGGTGCCGTTGACCGAAATCATGCCGTAGGCTGTCGGCTGGTACCAGACATCGGCAGCGAACTCTCCGCCAACATGCAGACCCTGCAGGCGCGCACCCGGATCAAAGGGACTGAGCCGGTAATCCTGCACGACGGCGCCGGCGAAAACACTAACAACGAAGCCGTTGCCGGCAAACCGCCATCCCGGCAGCACGGCGGCCGATGTCGTCGCTTGATGTCGGCGTTGAGCGTGCCTGAGGTGTAGGTGTATACGCCGCTCGCCTCCGCACCATCGGGAGACCACAGCGCGCCGCCGTAGAGAAACGCGCCGTAGCGCCATAAATCAGTGCCGCCGAAAAAGAGAAAAGTGGGATCGGTGGGCCCAGCAGCGCCGGCCCGGTCCATGCCGATACAACACGTCACCATTGCTACGGCGAGCACCGTAGCAACCGCACTGCGAAACGCAGACACTGGAAACGACCCCCCAACGGGCCCCGGACCGTTGCACCGCGAGTTAACTATCAAACGTGACCGCGGTCGAGGGTGCCTGAGGGGGTCGGCCGCCGTAGATAGCCGCCGGCCAGCCTTGCAGCTTTGGGGTATGTCGCCGTGCGATGGCGCGATATAACCCGGCGCGCCGGAGGATTCTGATGACTGCCGACGTTTCGACGTCCGACCGTTTCGCCACTGCCGATGCCGCCGACCGCTCACGCCGGCGGCTTGCGGTCGGATTCATGAACCTGGCCCACGGGCTCGATCACTTCGTGATCCTGATCTATCCGACCGTGGTGATCGAATTGCAGGTGGCCTACGGGGAATCCTATGCGACGCTGATCGCGCTTGCGACGGCGTCATTCGTCGCCTTCGGACTGTTCTCGCTGCCGGCGGGTTGGCTCGGCGACCGCTGGAGCCGCCGGGACATGATGGTCGGCTTTTATGTCGGCTGCGGACTATCGCTCGTTGCCGCGGCTTTCGCGCCGTCGCTGATCTGGCTCGGCGTCGCGCTGTTTGCGCTCGGCATGTTCGCCGCCATCTATCACCCGGTCGGCACTGCGATGATCCTCGATAACGCCACTCTGCGCGGCCGGACCATGGCGTTCAACGGCGTGTGCGGCAATATCGGCGTGTCGCTCGCCGCCGGCATCACCGCGGCGCTTACCGCCGCCTTCTCATGGCGTGGCGCCTTTCTGGTTCCGGGCCTGATCTGCATAGCAAGCGGCGCGATGTACTACTGGCTCGTTCCCAATCAAGCGGGGCATGCGACCAAACGCAGCGCCTCCGCCGACGTCGTGCTGTCGGCGCCTGTCGCGGCGATGATCTTTGGCCTGTTCATCGTGGTCGCGCTCAGCGCGGGTCTCGTCTTCAACACGATTTCGATCTCGCTGCCCAAGATCGTCGACGAGCGCGTCGGCAATGGCATTTCGCTGATGATGGTCGGCGGCGTCACTACCGCCGTGTTCCTGTGCGGCGCGGTGGCGCAGATCTCCGTCGGCCGGTTGGTCGAGCGTTTTCCGCTGCACATCCTGTTCGCCATCTCGGCGGTCATGCAGTTTTGCGGCGTGCTATGGGCGGCCTATGCCAGCGGCATAAGCCTGATATTCGCTCTCGCCTTCACCATGGCGGCGATCTACGGCCAGATCACGCTCAACGATCTCGTCATTGCGCGCTACACCGCCGACGCCTGGCGCAGCCGCGTCTATGCGGTGCGCTACTTTCTCACCTTCATGGTGTCCGGCGTCGCGGTGTCAATGATCGCGCTGCTTTACGCGCGCGGCGGTTTCAACCTCGTGCTCGGGACCACCGCGGTGATCGCGCTCGGCTTCCTGGTTGCGGTGCTTTTGATCGCGCTGATCGCCAGCGGCGTGGAGAAGGCGCGGATGGTGCAGCCGGCGGAGTGACGCGATTGCGGGTGTCACGCCGGTTTGGAGGCCGATCCCGCATTGACGAACGTGATGGTCCCGGAGAGCAGCGTTTGAGCGGCGCGCTTTTGGGTCCGTTCCGAAGGTCCATTGGGCGCAGTCCCGTTACCGGCATCGCGTTGCGGCGCGGCGCCATTGCTGCGCATTGTCTTGCGGGCAGATTCGGCGAGACTGTGCTCCAGGCGCGCCCATTGCCTTTTGATCTCTTCTAACTGTTCGGGCTTGCTTGTCAGCCTGGCTTCTGCCTCAAGTTGAGCGATCCGCTCGACCAACACCTTGTTTCGTGCTTCCGAGCGGGCGAGAATCGTATCGCGCGACTCAAAAGTTTTCAGCAATTCGGTCGTGCCCTCGATGAGCGTGGAACGCGATTGCTCGAGTTCCTGGACCTGGCGGTCGGTAAGTCGAAGCAGGTTGCGCAGCAGCTCAAGTTTATTCTCGGCCGCATCGCGGGCGGCGATCGCTTCAGTCACTTTGCGTTCGGCCGCTGTATTCCGAACGGAGAGCGTGAACAAGTCCAGCTGCATCTGCTCGAGCTTTTTCTCCACGGCAGCGCACGAGGCTTCGCATTCGGTGATGCGGCTGGACAGACGTGAATTCTCACCAATCAGCAATTCGAGCGATGTCTTTAGCGAGCAGTTCTCGTTTTCCTGCAAATCGAGTTGCTCGTAGGTCGCAACCAGCCGGGCTTCCGCCTCGGCGGTCTCCTGTTGCGCGGCCGCAAGCTGTTCGGCCAAGGCTTCTACCTGTTCATGGAGCAGCGGTTCGGTAGAATCTTCTGGCGCCGTCTGTCGGTCGATCCCGCCACGCTGCGGGTCTGCAAGCTCGAATTCACCGGGTGGCAATTCGTGGACCGGCAGTTCATAGGGCGGCAGTTCGTGGGCCGGCTCGATCTCGCTGGTCATTCGCGCGACGCCAAATTCCGCGCCGGGTGCCTCGAAATGGCACGACAACGGCCCCATCGGCGCTTCCGCTCGCGCTTTCGCCGCGGCAGTAATCGCTGCCTTGGCCGCCTTGCCGTGGGTGGAAGCAAGACTCTCGGCCTGATTCAGCCGGCCGTCTTGCCGCATAGCCTTTCGAGACAGAGCCATCGATGGCGTTTCAATTTTGTCATTTAACGCCGTAGCGTCCCAAATGGTTGATTCGCAAGTGGTATTATAACCGCGCTGGCACGGTTGGCGTCGGCCGGTGGCTCGCTGTCACGGCCTTTTGGCGCAAATTCCCGGTCGGTCGCGTGGCGTCGCGGCCCGAACTCGGTACCCAGTAATGCCGCTTAAGCGTGCGGCCGCGCGGCGAGCGCCATGCCGATCATCGCGGTGCCGCCGAACACCAGGTTGATGCCGACGAGGAGGCCGAGCGCCCAAGCCGCCGTTCCCGGCAGACCGGCGAAGATGATGCCGGCGAGGATAAGGTCGACTACGCCGCTCGCCAGCATCCAGCCCCAGCGGCTGGAAAGTTGGTTGCGATGATCGATCGCGTACATGATCGTGACGATGCCTTCGATCATGAAAAACGCGATCAGCACGAAGGTCAGCGACAGCGTGCCCGAGATCGGCCAGCGCAGCAGCACGATGCCGGCGGCAATGCCGACCACGGCCGACAGCAGCGACCACCAGAAGCCGGGCGCGTTGCGCATCCAGAACGTCGTAACGAGGCCGACAATGCCGCTGATCAGAAACAGCCAGCCGATGACCAGTTCGAACGCCAATGTCGCGGCCGGCGGCACCACGATGGCGGCAACCCCGAGCAGGGCGAGCACGATGCCCTCGAACAGGAACAATCGCCAATGCTCGTGGATGGCGCTCGCGAAGGCGCGCTGAATACCCTGTTCGTCGCTTGGCTGGTTCATGGTCATGGTTCGCTCCCTGGCTGAGGGCCGCCGCCCCGTTACGACCTGCGACGCCCCCGGATTGTATCGAAAAACCGAGAAAATTAGCCGTATTGAAAGGTTTTCGGCGCTACTCTTGCACAAAAGGCGGACAGCGCCTACTTACTCCTGTGTGGCGTTGAAGCCTGCAAAGGTTCCGCTACGGGACGGCCACGGTTACGATGGGTGACGCCGGATGTACGCGCACCTGATCGTTCGTGGCCGTTAGTATTTTTGGGCTCCGCTCCCGACCGCGGGCTTGTCAAACCGGCCTGAACGCCCCCGGTGCGAAATTATTCCGGCTTGATATCCGCGAACCGTACCACCTTCGCCCATCTGTCGGCATCGGCAGCGATGAACGCTCTGAATTCGGCAACCGGCATGGGATCCGGTTCGATGCCCAGTTCGAGAAGGTGCGTGTGCAGGGCGGGGTCGGCAATGACCGCATTGATCTCGCTATTGAGCTTCTCGATGACCGCTGCGGGCGTATCCATCGGTGCGCCGATGCCCAGCCACCCGCTCGCCTCATAGCCCGGGACGATTTCGCGGATCGTCGGAAGCTCCGGCAATGCGGCAAACCGCGTCGCGGTGGTGACGGCGAGCGCCCTGATCGTACCGTTCCTCACGTCCCCGAGCGCGTCGGCGATGGCGAAAAACGCAACCTGCACCCGGCCGCCGAACAGATCGGCTTTGTAATCGTTCCGGTACGGGACATGGACGAGGTCGACACCTGCCAGCATCTTGAACATCTCGCCGAACACATGGGTCGATGAGCCGATGCCGCGTGACGCGAAGTTGATCTTGCCCGGATTGGCTTTGGCGTAGGCAATGAACTCGCCCAGGGTCTTGGCGGGAAACGACGGATTGACCGCCATGATGAAAACAACGCCGCCGAAACTGGCGACCGGCGCGATGTCGGCGATGAAATTGAAGTCGAGGTTGGGATTGAGCGCCATATTGATGGTGTTCGCCGCCGCAACCAGCAACAGCGTGTAACCGTCTGCGGGCGCCCTGACGACATTTTCGGCCGCAATATTCGTTCCGGCACCCGGCCGGTTCTCGACGATGAATTGCTGGCCGAGCCGCGACGACAGCCGTTCGCCGACGAGGCGGGCGACAATGTCGGGCGCAATCCCGGGCGGATAACCGACCACGATGCGGACCGGCCGGCTCGGCCACGATTGCGCCCGCGCGGGCCACGGCAGGCATGGAACTATTGCGGCACCGGCGAGGAGATTGAAAATCTGCCGGCGATTCATGCCATGTCCTCCGCATTCCCACTTTTGGCGCGCGCATCGGACGCGCAGTGCCCGCGCATTTGCGAAAAGGCTACACGTCTCGGCGCGCGCACGTAAGGCCGATGCGTTCCGCCGCCGCCGCCGCTTTGCACGGTTCGCCGCCATTGTGCTGCTGATCGCGGGGTGAATAATAACGCCTGTCGGCAAAATCACCGCGCAGCACAAGAGGCACCATGCCGGAGATCAAAGGCGTCGCTCATTTCAGTATTCCGGTCAGCGATGTCGACCGCAGTACCAGGTTCTACACCGAGATCGTGGGCTGCAAATTCCTGGCGCAGCGTCCCGACAAGGTCATCACCTTCCTCGATGCCGGCGGCGTCTGCCTTCTGCTGATCAAGCGCTCCGCCCCCATCAACCGCGGCCCGCCCGACATGTCGGACGGCGTGCATCACGCCTTCATGATCGGCGCCGGAGAATTCCGGGCGGCGGTCGAGCGCTTGCGCACCAGGGGCGTCGACGTTTTCTTCGAGGAGGACCGGCGTGGCGGCACGATCGACGGGCCGCGGGCATATTTTCGCGACCCCGACGGCACCGTGCTCGAATACATCAACCGCACGGCCTATGCGGTTCCCAAGAGGGAATAAACGGTCACGCGCTCAATCGCTCGATCAGCGCCATTGCGCCGGCCGGGGCGCGGACTTTACCTTCATGTATGACATAGGCGAACACGTCGCGCGGGGCGGCCTTGGCCTTGCGTGCCGCGTCCACGCGCGGCAAGTCGTCGGGCGTGCCGCCTGCGGCCCAGGATCGCAAACGGCCGGCCCAGGCGGCGATGTCTTTCGGCGTGTAGGCGGTCTTCACCGTGTCCTTGCCGCGTTGCAGGCGCGCATAAACGAAGTCTCCGGTGATATCGGCAATGTTCGGATATTTGACGTGATCGGTGAAAACGACCGGCATCGCGAAAGTGCGCAGCAGCGCCATGAACTCGCTGGTGCGGAAACTGTCGTGGCGCACTTCAATGACATGGCGCAGCGGGCGCCGTTCGATCTGCTTGGGCAGCAGTTCCAGGAAGCCGCCGAAGTCGGCGGAGTCGAACCTTTTGGTGGGAGCGAATTGCCAAAGCAGCGGCCCAAGACGGTCGCCGAGCTCGGTTATGCCGGACTCGAGGAAGCGCTTGATCGAGTCGCCGGCGTCCTTGAGAACGCGGCGGTTGACGGCAAATCGCGGCCCTTTGAGCGCGAACACGAAGCCGGGCGGCACCTCGCTCGCCCATTTGCGGAAGGTGGCCGGCGTCTGCGAGCGGTAGAACGTGCCGTTGACCTCGATCGAGGTCAGGCGCTCGCTGGCGTAGGCAAGCTCCTTCGTGTGCGGCAATCCCTTGGGATAAAACACACCGCGCCACGGCTCGAACGTCCACCCGCCGATGCCGACAAAGATACGACCGGCGCTGTTTTGTCCTGGTTTCGGAGTCATCTGGCTGTCACCAAGCATTGCTATAACGGCATTGTAACCGGCGATGGCCTGTGAGTGTTAAGCCCCCCATCGCATTGACGGCCACGATACGATTTGGCGACGCCGGATGAACGCGCGCCACTCGTTCGTGGTCGTTCCCGTTTTTGCACCCCGCCCACGCGACATACTTCTCCCGCCAAGCTATAACCTGCGGCGATCGCAGCCGCGCCGCCGTGGCGCGAGCCTAATAGCTCTGGGGAGCATGGGGGAGGGATATGCAGCGCAAGGTCATCATTTCGTGCGCGCTCACCGGCTCGGCGGATACGCCCGGTCGCAACCCGGCGGTGCCGGTAACGCCGGAGCAGATCGCCAAATCGGCGATCGATGCCGCCAAGGCCGGGGCGGCGATCGTGCACATCCATGTGCGCAATCCGAAAACCACCAAGCCGAGCATGGACCCCGCGCTGTACCGCGAGACTGTCGAGCGCATCAGGGCAAGCGGCACCGACATGCTCATCAATCTCACCACCGGTCCGGGCGCGCGCTTCTCGCATGACGATGCCGACCCGTCGAAACCCGGTCCCGACAGCGTGCTCAAGTCGCCCGAAGAGCGCGTGCAGCACGTGCTCGAGCTCAAGCCTGATATTTGCAGCCTCGACATGGGCAGCCTCAACATGGGCGACCGGGTATTCGTCAATACGCCGAAGCATCTGCAAGCCATGGCGACGGCGATCAAGGGCGCCGGCGTGATGCCCGAGCTTGAAGTGTTCGAGACCGGCCATCTGCTCTTGGCTAAGCGCTTCATCGAGAACGGCTATGTGAAACCGCCGGGGATGTTTCAGATCTGCCTCGGCATTTCCTGGGGCCAGCCGGCGACGCCGGAGGCGATGACCTATATGCGAAACCTGCTGCCGTCGGATGCGCCGTGGTTCGCTTTCGGGATTTCGCTGCATCAATTCCCGATGGTGGCGCAGGCCGTGCTGCTCGGCGGCCATCCGCGCGTCGGGCTCGAGGACAACATTTATCTGGAAAAGGGCAAGATGGCGCCGAGCAACGCGGCGCTGGTCGAGAAGGCGGCAAGGATCATCGAGGTTCTGGGCGATCATGTCGCGACCCCCGCCGACGCGCGGCAAATCCTCGGCTTGACTGTCGGCAACACCTGACACTGCCCTTGCCATGACGAAAGCGCGAACCAGTGAGGACGGCCCATGACCATCCGCGTCGCCGCGATAGAGGTCAGCCACTGGCATGCGCTCAATGATGCCGCCTATCTCCGTCATCTGATTGCGATGCCGGACGTGGAACTGGTCGCGATTCAGGATTCCGACGCCGGTCTTGTCGCCAGGCGCGCGGCCGAAGTGGGAAATCCGCCGACCTTCACCGACTATCGCAAAATGCTGGCGGCGACCCGGCCCGACTTCGTCCTCGCACTCGGGCGGCACCGGCAGATGGCCGCGATCGCCAATGACCTGCTCGACGGCGGCTATCCGTTCCTGATGGAAAAGCCGATGGGGGTGAGCGCCGCTGAGGTGGAAGCGGTGGCCGCCAAGGCAGCAAGCCGTAATGCCTTCGTCGCCGTGCCGCTGGCGCAACGCTATGGCGTCTTCGCCAACACCGCCCGGGAGCTCATCGCCGACGGGCGGCTCGGCCCGTTGTCGCACATCTATGTCCGCATCAACCGCCCGGGCCCGGCGCGCTATCCGGCCTGGGACTGCGCCTGGATGCTCGATCCCGCCGAAGCCGGCGGCGGCTCGCTCCGCAATCTCGGCTCGCACGGACTGGACATGTTCCTGCATCTCACCGGCGAGGCAGCGCAAGTGACCGGCGCGCAACTGAGCCGGCGGGCGCATGACCTAGCGATCGAGGACTACGCCTCGGTCATGCTGCGCTCGGCGAGCGGCATTCTTGGCACCGTCGAGATCGGTAACGTCTTTCCCCGCGTCGGCACTGACGGCGAGTGGAAGCTCGCCGGCCGCGACGGCATTCTCACCATGAAGGACGGAGTGCTGAAACTCGCCACAGCCGAGGGCGACAAGATCCTGCCGGGCGCCGACCTCACCGCGCCCTATTTCACCGCCACGCGCGACGCGCTCGACCGCTGGCGCGAGGGCAAGCCCCCGACCATCAGCGTGCATGATTGGCTGCCGGTCATGCGCCTGGTCGATCAGGCTTACGCGCGAGCGAAACAGTAAGCACGTGTTTCGTTCGGTGCCGTTCCGTTTTGGCGGCTATTATTTTAGTTCAGCTCGGCGAGCTGTGCCCTGGCCGCCTGCAAATCTCGCCGCTGGAAGCCTTCGGTAAAGCCGCCGTAGACCGGCGCAAGCAAATCGCGCGCGGCCGCGCGCCGGTCCGTTTGAGCGAGCAATCGCGCCAGGCTTGTGGCGGCGCGCAGCTCGATAGTGAGGCAGGATCGACCGGCCGCGGCAGCCATCGCCTCGCGCAAGGCTTGCTCCGCTTCGGCGGCATTATTCGGCGATTTCGCCAGCAGAACTTCACCACGTAACCGTTTGATTTCCGCATCGTAGAATGGCGCGAGCAGATCGCCGGTTTCAGCTTGGGCGCGATCGAGCATATTCATCGCGTCGTCGAGCAGTCCTACACGCATTTGCTGCTCCGCGATTGTCGCGAACAAGATGGGCCGCAACACGGACGCGTCCATATGATCGGCAACCGTTACCATCTGCTCGATTCCGGCTCGCGGGTCGCTCTCCTGCGCTAACAGCCAGCTTCTGACAAACCGCGCGTAAATCAGCGGCCAAGGAAATTTGTTGCGCTCGGCGAGCGGATAAAGTTCGTCGGCAACGGCACGGCACGCCTTGAGATCTCTGAGCAATATGAGGGTCAGGCCTCCCATGTTGAGGGCATGTGAGAGCGAAAAGGCGTGGTCCAAGGCGCGAGCGTCCTCGATGCACTGCCATGCCATTCGTTCCGCCTGATCGAGAAAGCCTTGTCCCCACAGGCTCAGTGCATAAAAGCTTTGCGCGCAGACGCGGGCATCGTGTCCGCCGAAATAATAGGCATGATCGCGGTGACGCTCCCGATCATAAAGGCGGATAACTTCTTGCGCGGCTTCCCTGATCGCCAGCAGATTTCCCGCCCGAAGCTGCATCGGCGCGCGTGCATGATACGCTTCCATGAGAAAGTTCGGATTGTCCAGTTCGCGGGCGATCGCAAGCAACTCGTCGGACCGCGCAAACGCCTCCTCGGTTCGGCCGGTTAACCCCGCGTGGAACCAGACGCCCCATGTGGCGAGGAAACGCTCGCGTCCGCGGTCCGGCTGGCCTTGGCTCAGGAGGAGCGCCCGCTCGTAATTGAGTACCGGCTCCTTCGCAGTCGGTCCCATGGCGATCTGTTGTGCCAGCCCAAGTCCGAGGCGAGCGGTAAGCTCCAACCTGTCTCGCTCCGGGGATTCAGGGTTCGCCAGAACAACTCGCAGCGCATTGGAATAATGCGCGATCGATTCCTTCATGGCGAAGCGAAGCAAATCGCGATCGCCGGCTTGCATGTAATAGCTGGTAGCCTTTTCGCTTTGCCCGGCACGTTCGAATTGCTGTGCGATCACTTCGGGCGTTGTGTTGATTACTTCCGGGGAACGTTTCTCCATGACCTGCGCGATGGCGGTGTGGAGCTGCTGGCGGCGGATACATAACATGGTGGAGTAGGAGGTGTCTTGAATGAGTGCGTGCTTGAAGGTGTAGGTAGCGTTGGGAGGCGTTCCGCGCATGAGGACCAGCTCCGCCTCGGTCAACCGCGCCAACGCGTCTTGCAGCACGGCATCCGGAAGTCCCGCGACAGCGGCGAGCACGCTGTAGGAAAACTCCCGCCCGATTGCCGCGCCGATTTGCAAAACCTCGCGTGCCGATCCGAGCCGATCGACTCGCGCCATCAGCGAATCTTGCAGCGTGGTCGGGATTGCGAGCGGCTGCGCCGGCTGATCGATCACATATTGATCGCCTATCTCCCGCAACTGGTCGCTTTCCAGGACCGCCTTGGTCAGCTCTTCGACGAACAATGGCACACCGTCTGTGCGCGCGACGATTTGATCGAGAAGCGCAGCCGGCAGCGCCTTGCCGCCCGTGATATGGCCGACGAGGCTCGCCCGATCGCGTTGCGACAGCCGATTGAGCGTCATTGTCGTCACGTTGGAGTGCCCGGTCCAGGGCGGCTGGTAGTCCGGGCGGAAAGTGACGACCAGCAGGATCGGCAGCGTTTCCAGGCGATCGATCGCCAGCGTCAACAGCTCGATCGATGTCGGGTCGGCCCAGTGCACATCCTCGAAAAGCATCAGTACGGGACCGCCGCTCGCCAGCACCGCCAGCTGTTCGACCAGCGCGTTCAGGAGTCGCCGACGCCGGCGTTGCGGATCAGTCGTCTCCGATGCTTTTCCGGTGTCGAGGCCCAGCAATTCCGCGAACAGGTCGCGCACCACGACGCCCTTTGCTTCCTCGCGAACCACCAGCGCATCGAGCTTGGCGCGCTTCACGTCCGGCGGATCGCTCGCGGCGAAGCCGGCGACGTGCTGCAACTGCGCGACGATCGGCTGCAGCGCACTGCCTTGATGGTGCGGCTGGCAGAAGTAGCGCAGGCAAGTATGCGCTTCGTCCTTGAGCCGTTCTTCAAGCGCCGCAGTCAGACGTGATTTGCCGATGCCCGGCTCGCCGGACAGCAGTATCATGCGGCCTTCGCCGGTCTTGATCTGTTGCCAGCGCCGCAGCAGAAGCTCCATTTCCTCTTCGCGGCCGACGAGGGGCGTCAGGCCCGCGTTGCGCAACGCTTCAAAGCGGCTGGCAATCGTGCGTTCGCGCAACACCCGCCAGGCGGTCACCAGTTCCTGAAAGCCCTTGAGTGCCGCAGGCTCGATCGTTTCGTATTCGAACAGTTCGCCGGCGAGCCGCCGCGTGGTTGCGGCAATGACGACCGTGTTCGGTGCCGCGAGCGCTTGCAGCCGCGCCGCGAGGTTGGGTGTTTCGCCGACGACATTGCGTTCCTGCGCTTCGCCGGCGCCGACCAGCTCTCCCACCACCACGAGGCCGGTGGCTACGCCGACGCGCACCTGATGGTGGCTTTCCTTGAACAGCTCTGCGACGGCATCGATCAGCACCAGCGCGGCGCGCACGGCATTCTCGGCGTCGGCCTCGTGCGCTTCCGGATAGCCGAAATAAACCAGCACGCCGTCGCCCATGTATTTGGCGACATAGCCGCCGAAACGGCCGACCACGTCGGCGACGTTCTTATGGTAGGCGGCGATGACGTCGCCCAAATCCTCAGGATCGAGCTGCGTCGACAGCGCGGTCGATCCGACCAGGTCGCAGAACATGACGGTAAGCTGGCGGCGCTCGGCAGCGGTCGTGGCGCGGGGCACGGCAGCAGGGGCGGCAGGCGGCGCCGGCGCTACCGGCGTGGCGTCGCCGAGTTTTGCTCCGCATTGCGCGCAGAACCGCGATCCCGCCGCATTGGCGTGCCCGCAAGCGGCACAGTTCAAAGCCTGCGGCGTCCCGCATTGCGGGCAAAAGCGGGCTTCACCCGGAATGTCCTTGCCGCAACTCGGGCAGGCTTTCATTGTGGCCATATCGGATCATAGCGTGCGACCGGGTGCGGTGGAACGTCCGCAATTCCATAAGCAAAAGGCCCGGGATTTTTGTCCTGGGCCTTTCCGTTCGTCGTGTCGCGCCGCTCTCAGGCGTCGGGATCGAGCGTGAACAGCTCCTGAGGATGGGAGACACCACGCAAGGCATACCGCCCGACCGAAACCAGCCGGCGTCTGATGGTCCCGACCTCGGCGAATGCGGCCGACATCAGGATCGGCTGATCGAGAGAACGGCACATCGCCGCAATCCGGCTGGCCTCGTTCACGGCCGGGCCGATGACGGTGAAGTCCAGCCGCTCGCGGCTCCCGACATTGCCATAGAAGACTTCGCCGACGTGCAAACCGAGATACATGTCGGTCGCAGGCTTGCCGTCCGCCACCCTCTGCTTTTTCAATTCGACGACGCCTCGGCGCGCTGCGATCGCGGCGGATAAAGCCATGTCGCACGCATGCATGCGGTCTTCGGCAGTAAAGATCGCAAGCGTGCCGTCGCCGATCAGCTTGAGTACGTCACCGCCATGTTTGTGGATCGCCGAGACGATGACGTCGGCATAGTCGTTCAGCAACGGGATGACCTGTTGCGGCGACGTGTCGGTGATGCGGGTGAACCCCCGTAGATCGCTGAACCACACCACGGCGTCGATGCGCTCGGCAATGCCGCGCATGATCCGTCCGCTCAGCACGCGCCGACCGGCGTCGCGGCCAAGATAGGTTTCCATCAGCGTGCCGGCCATGCGCGCGAGCGACACCGATTTGATGGCGAGCGCGAGGTATGGCGCGATGCGCTCGAGCGCGTCGATGTGCCAGTCGTGAAAACCGCCGGGCGTCCTTGTCGTCCAGGACGAATAGACAGCGTCCATCTCGCCAATGACGCCGTCGGGGGCGAAGCGCGTGATCATCGCGACGTAGTCAGTCATCCCTGCCGCAAGCAAATCCAGCAGAAACGAGTATTCGTCGGCGGCGGCGGCGTTTACGCGGAGGCGCGATAGCGAGTCGCCTGTTTGCAGCATCTTGTAGAACAGGCTGCGCCGCCAGCGCTCGGCGGCCTCGACTGCCTTGGGGTCGGAGCCGGCGGCGGCGAGCCCATCCGGGCTGGTGCGGCCATATTCCAGGAGAGGAGATTCGGCGGGGTCGTAGCCCCAGCGGAACAGACGGCCCTCGTGGACGGGATGCAGCGTATCGATAAATACGATGGCTCGGCCGAGCGGCAATCCGGCCGCGACACAGCGGTCGCAGAACCCGGACACGATGTCGGTTTCGGAAGCGCCGGCCAGACCGGCCTGGGTCAGCCAGGTCGACAGTTCGGTGAAGAAGGCTTCGCTCATAGTGGGATTATAGCGCCACTTGCTGCCGGTACCTTTTAGCGAAAAGGCCCGGGATTACTCCCGGGCCTTCACATTTCTGGGTCGAAACTCGATCCCGGCTCTGCCGGCGCACCACGTCGTGCTGCGCCGCGCCCGGGACGACGCTGTCGCGTCGCTTAGAAATCCATTCCGCCCCCGCCACCCGGCATCGGGGGCATGGCGTCCTTCTTCTTCGGCAGTTCGGCAACCATCGCCTCGGTGGTGATGAGCAACCCGGCAACCGAGGACGCGCCTTGCAGAGCCTGACGCACAACCTTGGTCGGATCGATGATGCCCTTCTTCACCATGTCCACGTAGTCCCCGCCCTGGGCGTCGAAACCGAAGCCGTAGCTGGAGTTCTCGAGGATCTTACCGACGATGACAGAGCCGTCCTCGCCCGCATTGAGCGCGATCTGGCGGGCCGGAGCCGACAGCGCCTTGCGCACGATCTCGACACCGGTCTTCTGGTCGTCGTTGTGGGTGCGCACTTTCTTCAGCGCTTCGGTGGCGCGCAGCAGCGCAACGCCGCCGCCGGGCAGGATGCCCTCTTCGACAGCCGCGCGGGTCGCATGCATCGCG